>Ga0209710_1000375_pt1 | contig 44241 bp, 61 predicted proteins | sample ArcticOcean_MG_C_5_FD_187436 | JGI IMG/M metagenome (GOLD analysis project Ga0209710, IMG submission 187436) | Marine microbial communities from western Arctic Ocean - ArcticOcean_MG_CB4_138 (SPAdes) (version 2) | ecosystem: Environmental > Aquatic > Marine > Oceanic | place: Arctic Ocean...
TTGTTGCTGGTAGTGCATTAACTCCAGAATTGATGAAGAGTTTATTGCCGCCAGCGTCGGCGGTTACACTAGAATTTATTAGCAAAGAACCTGCACTATTCAGGCGCATACGTTCTGTAGTAGAGCCACCAGAAGGGGCTGTGTAAAACGAAACAATACCGCCCGCTTCATAATTGACTAAATAGGCATCATCACTGACGAGTTGAAGTTGAAAACCATCTCCTGCGGATGTACCAGTAGTGCTGTTGTGCAAAGAAAAAATGGAGTTGTTCGCATCGTAAACAGCTAAATTTCTGTCCGATGGAGGCACCATACCAATACCCAAGTTGCCTGTAGCACCATCAACAAACAAAGCGTGTGTGTTTGCGTCAGACTCAACACGGAAGTCTACGTCAGCAGAAGCCTCATTAAAGACTGCACCACCGTTAGCTGCCAATGCGCCAGTAACCGTCAAGGCTGCTGGAGTAGTCAAAGCACCAGACAACTTAGCACTTGTTATAGTCCCATCTACGGGGACGTTGATTTCAGTTTGGGTCATGGTGACGCACTCGACAGCCGACCCAGCCGGTGGAGCAGTAGAGAACGTCAGGGTAGTTCCAGATATTGAATAGTTGGCTTTTGCCTGATAGACACCGTCTATAAAGACCTGTGTGTTTTCTTTAATCGTGTTTATTGTCAGAGTTAGAGTTACATCACTACCGTCACCCGTCATCGAGTCTACGTTGAGGTTCGTCCCTGATATACCTGCCGCAACCGAATACACAACAATCTTTCGTCCATTAGCTGGAGCAGCACTAAAGGTGAGCGTAGTAGTACCAGATGCTGTTGCGATGCTGTAGGCATCTTGCGTTTGAAAAACCCCGTCAATGAAACATAATAAGTTGTTTGCACTAGCGACGGTTTGGCTCAAATTAAAAGCGACTAAAGACCCGTTAGCTGTGAACGTATCTGTCGTAAACGTATTTGTTCCGCCACCTCCGATTGCTCCCCATGCATCTGTGTAGCCTTCAAACTGACTAAGAGAACTGTTGTAGCGGAATCTTCCTGCTCCAGCAGCGGGGCGTTGCGCGGTAGTACCAACTGGTAGCGCGATTGCATCCGTTCCGCTTATGTCTAAAGTGACACTTGGAGTCGTGTCATTTACGCCGACTCGGTTATTTGTCGAGTCTACGGCAAGTACGCTACTGTCGTGCGTTGCAGCATCTACGATGTCAGTCAGCAGCGCAGCAGTAACTCTTAGTTCCACCACATCGCTAACAGACCAGCTTCCAGCAGAAGTCCCGTCTTGCGCTCGCACAATGGTAAAGGTATTAGAAGACAGCGCTGTCGCTTTGACAACTTCAACATTCGTCCCCGCAGCTTGCTGGATGGTCAGGTAGCAGTAATCCCCTGATCCACTCAGAGCAGGAAAGCCAGCAGCCGACGCAACGACCAAGGACGTAGCAGTCGTATTGATGCCTGTCGCTACAGTAGTGCTAGCGTTGTTCGTGAACTTTACTGTCATCTTATTTCCTAGTCTTTCGCCTTGCCGATCACGAGCGCAAAATACTCAAGGTACTTATATGCTTTACCTACTAGCTCATCGTCGCGTGGAGTTGGCGTAACCGCAGTAATTGCAGACGCTAGAGCGACTGCCGCTGTTGCTATGTTGAATATGTCAAACAACATACTCATGAGGCGGTTACAGCCCACGAGATACTCATGGAGTCATTCGCAGATTTATTTACCGTTAGGAATACTGTGCGACACAACATCGTGCCACTAGAGCTTGCATTAAGTACCGCAGCTTCTGTTAACGCGGCAGTACCAGTACCAGCGGGGAATGTGGCAACGTAAGTCACAACCGCTCCACTCACTGTCGTAGAGGCAAGAGCGACTCTTGCAGCCTCACCGCCCAGTGTTGTGTCGCCTGCGGCGGCAGCAGTGCTACCAGTACCGACAGCCATATGACTCATAGCCGTAGCTGTCGCATCTTTCATTCGAGAAGCCACATAGCCTTTACCTGTTGTGACTACTAGATTGTCGATATCTCTAACAACCTCATTGTTTATTGAAATGATCAAGCGACCTTTCATTTCCATTTGCGAATTAAAATCCATTGGTTTGATTCCTGTTTAGTTCAGCGTCGAAAAGTTAAGTGGCGCTGCGTTGACCACAGCGCGTGGGAGAATAAGTACGTTAAAGTCTTCAGAAATTGTTACTGCGTCAGCGAGAACTTTAGTTACACCAAACGTCTGAGATTCAGCAAACGAAATGATATTGGTTTTTGCTAACTGGTCTTCGCGGCTAAACGCATCAATAGTTGCTGCGTCATCCATAGAGAACGCATCCGCGAAACTACGGCTGTAAGTTACAGTCCGAGAAAACAGATCAGTAATCGGCTGAGTGTCAGACGTTGGTTTTGTGAACGTGATCGCTTCTTGATCCGTGACAACGAATGAGTCTGCGCTCCCTTTCGTGAAGGAAAAGACAGTTGCTTCATTCATTGTCGTTGAGTCAGTAAGCGCACGGCTATACTGAACTGTGCGTGAAAAGGCATCTGCAAACGCAAACGTGTCTAAAGGGTTCTTGCCGAAGCTGGTTGTTGCAGAATCAGCAAAAGCAAAGATGTCGGAAGTTATCTTATTGAAAGTAACAGAGGCGCTTTCAGTTACTTGGAATGCGTCAAAGAAATATCTAGTCAAAGAATCTGGGTCGAGTACAAATTCCGCCGACAATAAAGTGCTCGCTGAGACAGATCTCAAGTCGACAGTAGTTGCCCCCGCTTGGAGGTCTACACTTTTTATGACTAGTTTAGTTGCCATTAGTCAAAATCTTCACGAACTTTAAACTTAACAAGGTCGTGAACTGTTTGCTTCGCTCCAGACCCTGTGTAAGTGATTTCAACTTCCCCTTCGTAAGTTCCAGATGTAGCGAAGGTAGTTGTAGCGAAATTAGTTTCACATTTACCGTCAGTGGGACTGGTGACCAACATCGTCCTAGTGTCTGCGAGGGCAGTCTCACCCACCTTTCGCAAACGTAGAAGAACTGTAGTACCCGTTAAATCTATCGCGTCCCAAGTATCACTGTTGTCAGGATCTAAGACAGCGCCAGAGGCAGCAGTGTTTTTATCTTTCAGCGTCAAAGTCAAAGCAGGGAGCGTGTCACCTGTTACAAAGTTTAAAGTTGTTGCATATGCCATTAGATAAACGCTCTCTTTTTAACCGTTAATGACCCACCTGAGAATCCATATTTAACCTGCCGTACCGTCCGCCCCACCTCCTTATCGAACAGTTGCTTGTTAACGCCTGCCGAACTTGGATTGCTAAAAGGTTGCCCCGGCATCATCTGTAATCGATAAAGAGCGCCCTGAGCGATAGTTTCTCTGTGCTCTTTACCAACTGAATCTGGAACACTAGTTGATGTTGATGATGGCTTGAGCGAATACAAAACTCTAAAGGTGTCTGCATCTGCCGGAATAGGCGCTATAAAGAAAGACGAGTTATCCCTCTGAGAATAATACCTAGGAGTCCCTCTCTCAGTTTCGTCGCCAAGCCTTTCTAATAACTCGTTATAACTAACTGGTTGTAGTTTTGTTTTGTCTGCATAAATATCAGTGATGTAGTTCATTTCTGTCCCGGAAGGAACAGTTACTTCATATTCATTGAGTCCAGCAATAATAAGTATGCTTTCAGGCTCTGGTATATACACGCCTGTCCGCTTACAAAACTCAATAGCAGAATCCCGAATAGCTCTCTCGATAAGAAAGTCGGGAGCGCCCTGAGTCTCTGGGCGGACGTATAAACTAAAGTCTGAATATTTCATTAGCCACGCCCCAAATTTATATCCGGTGTGCTAGACATTGGCGTTAAAGCGGCATCAACCTGAGTCTTAATTCCTAATGCGCTAGAGAATCCGCTGTAGTGCATAGCTGCTCGTTGGGAGTTACCCGCGAACTCTGAATCCTTTTGATATGACCTATAGAGGATGTAATCGAGAATAGCGTTTGAATATATGTCATCAACGCTAATCACTGTTGTGTTGTTAGAGAAGTTGCTAATAACAATATCCGTAGGCGCGGCGCTATACACAATTTCTAAATAATGCGAAGAAGTGCCTTTAGGGTAGACATAAAAGTGCTTCGGATCTGCCGGGTCAAAAACAAAGTGTTCAATCTTTCTGGTCGCGTCAGCAACAGTTTCGTGCCAGTTAGGAAGCGTCTCATCGAGTATTTTTCTATCGACCTGGGTAATCGCTCTACCGTTCTGATTACGCACAACATCTATAAGCCTTAGCCCGGTTGTGGGGATGCTTTGTCTACTACCCGCAACACATTGGTGATTGGCGAGACTTTGCATATTCGCGTCAGGTCTATGCAATATGATTTCTTTTTGAGCGTCATTAAAAAACTTTAAAAGCTCATCATTTGGGAAACGAACATTACTACTATCTTGCAAGATAATTGATGCACGACCCAGTACGTCTACGACTTTAGTTGTCGCCATCGTCAGTCTCCCACTCAATAATTTCTAAATCTGGATTCCCAGAAAATAATTCGTTGTAATGAAACTCATTACCCGTAAAGATATTTCTTACAGTCTTCGGCTTTTTAAAATGCGGAGTCTCTTTTGGCTTGCCGTGTTCGCTGGACAGTTGTTCTATCTGATCTTTAAGTTCAGAAAGCTTTAATCTTCTATCAAGCTTCACATCAAACTTTTCTTGCGCTTCCGCAAAAACTGCATCTTTTTCAGTCTTAGACATTTAATTTTCCTAAAAAAAGAAAAGGGGAGGAGAGTCCTCCCCCTTCTTATAAATGGACTGTTAAGTCCACTTACCCACTACAAGAGCGTCTGGTGTTACGACTTTTGAGCCGTACACTTTTAGCCCTCTGACTGAATCGCCAAAGGTTGCTTCCATTCGCACAGTTTCAGCATTAGTAAACTGAGATGCGAAAGAGATAGCCTTTGGGTGACCAGCTAGAACGTGCGTATAACCTAAGTCACCACCAGATCCCGGTGTCAAAAGCATGTTGCTTTGGTAAACGGTGAAGCGGTCAACTATCCCAACCTTTCCGTTTCGCAATGGAGATGTGTCATCACCTGTAAGATAGGCTTGACGCAACTCAGACTGCTTTAGCAACGAGACAAACTCAGGAGAAAGAACGATGAATCGACCTTCTTCTGGGATGTTCAGGTTGTCTAGTGCAGTAGACATGCTCAAGATGCTGGTCAGGATGTTAGTTGCTGATACTGTCACTTGAGACTGAATAGTAGTTGCGCCTGTTACAACGCCTCCAAGCACATCAGTTTCAACTGCAATACGCATACCCTCGGCGGCATCATTAGTTGCAGCTTCTAACAGATTTATATCTGATTGAGCTTTCAACACATCATCCACTTTAAAGCTGTAGTACTTAGCTTTATCAATTAAAAGCTCAACCTTAGCGGTCTTTAGAACTTCAGTGGTAATCGAGCCTGTGTAGTTATTGATTGCTATCGCTGGGGTTGTACGAATGACAACCTTTTCACCGGCACCGCTAATTTCGCCTTCGTAATCATTATTAGATATCTGAGGCAGTACGGACTGACGGTAAAACTTAGATTGTAATAACTTAGAAAAAATTTCTGGTATGAAATTTACTTCTGAAGTTGTACCTGTAGAAAATTGAGAAAAAGACATGGTTAAAAATCCTCACAAGAGTTTGATTTTAACGGCGAATTCTCCCTTGATTCTGTGCTGATAAAATTTCAACTTGATGCTTCTCGAATTCTTCGTTCGACATCCGTTTGATTTCATCTACAGTCCAAGTTCGTCTTTCGCCAGTTGTGTTTGCCTTTCGAGCTTTTGGCATCTTCGGTTCTGCAACCGCTTTTGCTCGCTCAAGAGGCGTCTCTTGCGGCGTAGAAGAATTCAGACCTAAGTCCCGCTTAAACTGCGAAAGAACAGCATTCACATCGTTAGAAGTCCCAGAGTTAACCCATTCCTGTATCACGGGATTCTGACTATCAAGCCAGAGTGACCAGTCTGACGTTTGAGTTATTGACTCTACGTCTGGATGAACAGCTTGTATCCGCTCGAAATGAGCGTCTTGTGCTTCATTCTGGGCATCTTCAAATGCCTTTTGTTCTTGCGCTGCCAAAGTAGCCCTTTGGTTCTGCACTTCTTCTTGCGTCCGGTTCAGTTCGTCCAATACTGGTGCGAAGTCGGGATAATCCTCCCGCAGTTGTTGCAACCTTTCATTGTCCTTCTGTCCTTCCGCTAGTTGTCCCTGCATATCTTTGAGAGTCTTTGCTAGTTCAGCATTTTGCTGTCTTAGCTCAGAAGCCTCTTGAGTTGCATGAGTCATCTTCGCCTGAGCACCTTTCATCGCTCGTTCTGCTTTTTCTAAAGCAGTCTCTAATGAAGATTTATCGCCGCTATCTTCTTCATCAGTCACCTCTTCCGCCAAGTATTCCGCCGTATCCACAGGTTCTATGGGGGCTTCTTGAAACTCTGTCTCTGGTTCTTGCTGGGTATCCTCTGCCGAGGGTCCAGCCGCAGCCTTTAACATTTGCTCCATCATTTCTCTGGCTTCTGCTTCTAGTTGCTCCGGGTCATTTCTTCTAGTCATAATTTTCCTACGAGTCCCGCTAAGGATGTTCGTTAATCAATTGCGGATAGCCGGTTAGGGGTCCGAGTTTTATCTAGAACGGCTTTCGCCGTATCCTCAAGATCAAGCATGAAGCGAAGTTCTGAAACTCGCCCTTGCTCAAACCGAAAATTCTTTTCGTCTGCTTGCTCTAATCGCTGTTGAGAGTCTTCTAACCTGTTACGCAACAGGTCCGAGACTAAGTCCCATTGGGTCTGGCTCCTGAGCCATAGGACCGCCTGGGATTGCTCCTGCGAGAGCTTGATTTTGGAGTGCTTGTTCAGCTTGTAATCTCTCTTCAGACTTAATAACTTCGTCGGGATCAATATCTAATGATTGCGCTATATCGCGTAATAATTGATTCCGGTCTACGAGTGCTGCGTCCATAGGGTTTGATACAAGCGACAAGAATTGGAGGAGTCGTTGTGATTGCACTTCCTTTTGTACGAGAGCAGTGCTACCTCTCGGGACGATCTTTAGATCACCCTTGGCTTTTTCATTAGTTCCAAACTCCATGTTGAAGTGGAATAAAGCCTCTACCATCGGCTCTAACAAAAAATCATCTATATTCTTAATGGTACTTTTCAACGCCACGTTAGCGGCGCCCATCAACATAGACATGCCCGTTGCAGTTTTATTTAGGCTTTTGGTTTGTTCGCCATGTGTATAACTTGGCAGAGACGTAGTCTCATCAGCAAACCGTCTAAACAATTCAACAATCTGGTTAAGCCCATTAGCGTTAGCTATAGGCTGATACCAGCGAACTGCTGGCATAGATCCGTCACCACCTTCACGCAACCAGACGCGCCAAGGATGAATGTCTGTCGGGTCTTCCCCGGCAGCTAACAGATCTGTATTTACTTCAACCATTGGACCTGAACTTAACGCGAGGTTATCTATCCAGATTCTGGTTGCGGCATTCATTGTGACTTGAGAGTCACGCATCATCCGGGGAACGCCTGTCCCCCAGAACTGGTGCGGGGAACGCTCATACGGAAATATATGGTAAGGAACGTCATAGCCACCGATAGGGTTAAGCATGACCTTTAAAACCTTCCCGCCGCACATCCACACGCAAGATGAGAAGTCTTGCGATTCGTCAGCATCTTCTGGTAACTCTATGCCATGCTCTTTCATCTCATATCCATCAATGCTGCCCCAGTACTCTAGGACTTCAAATCGGTGAGACTCAGAATTCTCATGAATGCCAGCAATATTCCTGCGGGTACGCTCATGATTTTCTTCGGTGTGGTTACCGTTGCGGTTGTTCTTTAATAGGTACTTAACCATCGAAGCATCAAACCCCGGCAAATCCATCAGTGCTCTGAACTGTTTGCGGGTTAATACATGCCGACGAAACAGCCCATCACAATCCCTGAGAGATGTGCAATATGGATCTGGGTAAAGATCAAAAATTGAAACACTTTCCACCTCTGGCGCAGCCTGCTCTATTTGAGCTAATGCAAAACTTGTTTGCCCTGTTGTGGGGTCGGTTATTTTTGAATAACTTTGCTTTCGATCAATACGGACAGTGCCTGCCTTAATGGCACCACTTCCGAATATGCAAGCTTCTAGCATGCTTTCTTTGAGCTTCTGCTCTGCATTAGATTCTTGAAGCTGATCTTGAATGACCGTAGACATCTCTTCGGCTGCTTCACGCGCTATCTTTTTTTCAATACTCAAAAACTCGTCTTCAAGTTCTTGCATTCGTTGAGCAATCAGATCTTCGTTTTGAGATGGGTCCATGCCACTAGCCATAGCAATCTGCTGCGCGGCAGCTTCTCTGATCTTCATCATTTCCATTGGATCGATCTGAGGTATAGCTGTTGGCTCTACGGCGAAGTATGCATCGCCGTGTTGGAATAGAAGGTCGATGATTCTGCTGTAAGCAGCCATGACTTTAGTGCGGGTGAGTCCGACAAAAACTTTTGATCTAGCGCCAGACTCGTTAAGCCTTGCTAAAACGTCAGGCTCGTACATTCCCTGAAATTGACGCAGATCTTTGATCCACTGATTTTCAGTTTCTTTTCTAGCGTCTTTATATTCTTGAAATGTAGATGACAGGCGTGAACCTAAGTTCAGCAACTCTTGCTCTTGCGTCCCGTCAGACGTTTCTATCACTTCAAACTGGACTTCACTCATCTAATATCCTGCAACCGCATCAATTGATTTGAAGCGTTTTTGAATAATATTTGCCCTTGGTCGGGGCATTGATGCAAGTCCATGCAAAGCAATAGCAAAAGCCATTACTCGGTCATCATAACACCCTGACTGAGAATTAAAAGACCCTTTATCATCAATGACATACGTCCGTAATTCGTTCACAAGCTCTTGATCCGCAATGCCAGATTCACCCTGTCTGAGTATCGCTGCAAGGTTGTCAATAATCAGCGGTTTGGTTTTTGAAGTGGTAAGAAAGCCTCCGCGTTTTGTTAGCTTGTCACCGTAAGCGTTGTCTACTGAGGACTCTACAAACAGATTGGGATAGCCTATTTCCTGCATCCTTCTCAACGTAGTCAGTCCGTGGTTGTTACGCTCAACAATGACGTAAGCGTTATTGAATCGCTGACCTAACTCTTTGACTACATTACCCCACTCAAACGGATCTATATGCCCGTGCCAACAAGCTACTTGCCTGCCTAACGAATCCAGAACTTGAGCGCAGGAGTAGTCTCCGTATGACAGACCCTCCGCCACATCCACTCCAATACAATAAGATTCGTCTTGCGATGGTGGATACCACTCCTTGTAAGGACCGTGAGAGTGACTGGACAGTGCGCCGTTTCTGAAGTCCCCACGGAAGTCATGGGTGTAACACTCTGACTCAGCACTTCTTAACGCGGAGTCTTCAACGAAACATCTACCAGATGTAAGGAAACTTTCTAAAGGGTTGCTTGGATACTCTTGTTTGAAAAGGTCAGTCCCACCTAGCTCATCAATTTTTGCGCGGCGGAAACACAACTGGGCATCGCTGAGATTATACATCTGAGCAATCTTGTACTCTTCTGGAGTAGCCTCAAAATAAGGGCTTGGCTTCCTTTGGTATTCGGGCATCCAAAACCAAGGGACAAAACAAACTACCCACTCTGTCTCTCCGCGCAAAGACTTCATGCACTGATCATAGAACCAACCACCAGCACCGTTAGCAGTGGATTCTAGAATTACTTCTGAACCCTGACCACCCACCGTTTGGAGTAAGCCAGCGACTATGTCCGCTCCCTGCGGATAGAAGGCTACTTCTGATCCGTGGACAAACCTATTGGTCTGACCTCTACCTGTTTGAGTTGACCGGGCTGTACCAACTCTGTATCGGGAGTTGAGACCGTCAAATGCAAGCGTCTGCGCGGACTGCGACGAAAGAGGTGGCTTAAAAGCGGGGTGAGGTACATTTTCATAAAAATGCTTAACCATGTTAAAGATCGAGTTAGTCGATTCTGCAAGGTGTGATAGGACGAAGGCGTTGGCATTACGGGTTTGAGTGATCCTCCAAAAGTATCGCCCTTCGACATAGGTGCTGATGCCTACCTGTCGGGCTTTTAAACATAAAGCTCTGATTCGACCAGTCTCTTTAAGCTGGGTTTCTAACTGCTTATGGACGGCTACCTGCCCAGGATTCAGCACAAAGGGTTTAACCTCACCCTCTTTAGTAATTACTTTAAGAATTTTTTCAGCGTATAACGGGAAATCTGCTTTTAAAATTCTAGCGGCGTCTTCAATTTTCATTGTTTTTGCATATCGCCTTAGCCCAAAAAATGAGCATTTCAGTGTCTAGGTCATTTCGCATGGTGTTAACGCGGGAGCAAACCAGCCTTACATTGCTTTTGTCGTATCCAATGTCGTTGTCTATCCGGTCCAATGACGCAGCAAACTCAAAGTTACTTGCGGTGTGGGTCATGTGAAGCCCGGTCACAGCGCAACTTCCCTTTTGCTCTTCCCAAATCTCAACTGCTTCATCCAGACTTAGAGAGAAGATAAGTCCTTTTTTACGAACGCGAGCTTTAGCAACTTTGATTCGACTCCTTAAATAGTCAGGAAGGCTGTTCTCATAGCTCTTCTTTACGAGCTTCCATTTGCAACTTTCGCAAAGATCTCGATCAACTAAAAGTGATTCTAGAGTGCCGCAGTAGGAGCATTGACGATCTTTATCGTCCATTCTTTGCCTTCCGTTAGATGCTCAAACAGCGCAACCGCAGCTTTGCTTTGACTAACAGCAACCGTGTCTCCCATCAACTCACACCCCAAGCCGATACAGCCTTGCACGTCTTTTGAAAAATTCGCGACGTGAATAAGAATATGAGTCCTGTCCGGGACATCCTTAATATGCCAAGTCTCCCCAAACCTAGGAGAGGTACGCCAGCTCATCTCATACTCCCCCTCCGGGATGCAAGACACGTTTGGCTTATTGTCCAGCCAAGGACGCTCAACAGTATAAAAAATATCACCTTCCAATCGGATTACGCCTAGAGTCGCGTTGGGGTGGTAGCAAAATCTTTCGAGAATAATCTCACCCATCTGCGGACTTCTTCTTTGCAAAAATCTTGTCGTAGTTATCAGAAAACTTTTTAGTATTTGTAGGGCGGCGTAGATCACCCTTGCTACCTAACTTCTCGCGATGGTCGCAACTCTTTTTCTTCATTTGTTCTTGTACCCCTTTTTAGGGGCAGGAGCTTTTTTAGACACCGGCTTTTTATTCTTAGGTTTTTTGCTTCCATAGTTCATCGCTTTCTCCTTTGCTGCTTTGCCTAGTTCTTCTATATGGAACAAGCGCCGACTTGATGAAGTGTGCTTCGCCCCAGAATGGACCTCTCCGTTTGGCATCTTATGAGAGCCGCCCTCATGTAGAGACCCGTCTTTGAAAAAATGTCCGACACCTTTTGCCATCTCGTTAACCTTATTTAGTTGATTTAGCCCCTGAGCATTTCCAACGCTTTCGGCTCAAGTTGTTAGGGGTGTTGGGGTCGTTCTGCTTTTCTTTCGATAACCGCTTCTTAATTCCTAGTGATCGAGCACAATACGAATTACCTTTGCCTGTTCCGGGCTTTACTCTTTTCCCGCCATCAGCAGCTTTGCCAGCTTGCCCGTAGGAAACACGTTTGCCTGACGCAGTAACCTTGACCTTGGCTTTACCCTTACGAGGCGTAGCCATTACTTGGGCTTCTTCTTCTTTGCAGTCTTAGCCGCGTTTTTAAAATCTTGGTCGGAAGGCGCACCAGCGTCACCCTTCTTCCGCATAGCTCGTCCTGATGCACGCTTCTTAGCTATGTTTCTATATAAAGACATAATACCCTATTGACTAATAAAACAATCTAATGATTATAAAGCACATATCAGCGTTATCAATATTTAACTTTGGGGTTGGATATCTGTGGAGTTTCAAACTCCTCCCTAAACGCCTCTAAACCCGCTCTCAGGTCACTGCCCATTGGCAGGTCATATCTGTCCCAGTTCTTCATTGTCGGCAAGTCAGGGTCTTGTGCGTAGATATAGCCACCTATTACTTGGTCAAACCGGGATACGTTGTGCCACTTGTCAAAGTCACGCTTCTCTAAACGCTCTTTTGGTATATCAAACTTGCCAGTTTCAGGGTTTGGTATATTTCCAGAAACATAATCGTAGGATTTTCGCGTCCAATCCATGTAATCACTGTCCGCCATAGCAGTGTCCATTAACGTCTTATGCCGTTCAGGATCTATATCCTTCAATAAGTGTATGGATTCCGCCGCAATCATCTTGTCCCTAGCAGCGCCCTTGTATAAAGCCTCGTTAATAAGGATCGTAGGCTTGCCTGTAGGGCTGTCATCCCCCCGTAACGTCTCAGAGTGACCTTCGTTTATGGTGCCTATCTCAACACCTGACAATAATCTGTTCCGTATATTTGGCATATGTACTCCATTTCCTTACAAAGGCACCATAAAAGGCACCACAAATATTACCCTGGGCAAATAACCCTATATAAAACAACAACTTACACAACTATATGGCGGAAGGGGTATCCGCCAAACTATGAGGTACTCTCATATTCACCACCCCCCATTTAATTTGACTATGTTAGTGGGTACTTTTTTGCAACAGGTACTCTCATATTGACCGCCCCCCTATGGAACAGGGTGCAATTTCACAACATTGTCCTTACCCGGACTGCGAAAAAACATCTGCACTAGAAGCTCCACATCTGCCCGTAGGACGTATGGAGTTTCCTCTATGGTGATCGTGTCAAGGAACGGCGCAACGCTCTCTAAGAAGCTGTCATCGCTCATATCAAGGTAATCCGCAGCAGTTTCAAATCTCATCATGTAATTATTCATAGTAGGTACTCTCATAAGCTATGCCCCCCTTAAATGGGGACGTGAAAATTAGGGCTGAGATCTAGAGATGCCCTCCATGGAGCCTGACCATCGAGCTACGCCGCTTTCGTCCATATCGCACCTCCCCCCCAACGATATTGCAGAGGAATCGGGCGGATCGCGCATCATTTTAGGGACCATCACCTAGCCTAGGTCGTGCTCGCTCAGTGTAAGTCGCTGAGTTCGTTGGAGTTCTCATCAGCCGGGGCGGGCAAACTGTCAAGATCCGCCAAGAAAGTGCCGTCAAACTGCGTGACCTCGGACTTTTCGGGCGCATATGCCCCAAACACTTTGCCCAAAACTTCCAACGCCCGGACCCGTGTGGATTCGCCGTTCTTCTTGTCCGTCGCTTCGCTCGTTAAGTGGGTAATGAGCCAATCCACTTTGCTCTCTTCATCTTTCATTATCTGGTCCCTTTTCCGCTTTATCGCTGAGGCTATGTGAGGTTTTGAGAGGTTCTCGTATGCCATCTCTCTTGCTGTCTTTTGGCTGTAACCTGCTGTCCTTGCAGCTTCAGCTCCATTAGCACAACCAAGAAACGCGACCACGAAGCGTTCTTGCCTGTCCGTAAGCTTTCGCTCTTGTTCTTCGTCTACTACTACTTGTTGTTCTACTACAGGAGAGGTTGGCATTGAGGGGTTTCCTTTTTTCTTTTCCGCCTTAAAAAAAATGGGAGGCGCTCGCAACTGTTGCGGCAAAAAGAATCCAAGCCGCCCGTTCGATGACAACGCCCTTGCCGCCGATTTTGATGACCTCGTCGCTCGTTTTTTGCCCCATCTGCTCGATTAGATCTAACCGCAACTCGTGTCGGTTGATTCGCTGTTCTAACGAGTCTTGGCGCTCATCGATACGTGCAAGGTCCGCCAATGTTTGCTGCATCAGATCCAGTTTTGTCTCGATCCGGTCCAACCGCGTGCTGTTTTGGTCCACTTTTTTAATCCTTAGATTCTTTTTGTTATTTTCGCACGAGTTTTGCTTGCCTGCCACGATCTTCTGCGGTATAAGATATAAACCGGGGTGACATACACCTCTTTTATTGCAAGGATGCAAACATGGATACACTTTTAAAATACCTCGAAGCAGCACGCGGCATTGCCGCCGTCAACCCAAAACACCAAAAGCTGGTCAACCGATTAGCGGTTGCTGACCGAAAAGTTGATTTTCACGTCGACGCAGCCGCTTTAGCAGAAGAAGGCAAAGGGTATGGAGAGTTCGATGCGGAGCAACAAGCCGCAGCGAAGAAGCACTTGCGAGCCGAAGAGAAGTGGTTCGGCGTGGTTCAGGAAATCGAGCAGCAATTGCCCAAGCGAGAAATTGCAAACACCTACAAGCAACTGCACGCCAACATATTTGCGGCTGGTCGCACAGACGATGAACTTAAAGAATCCATGGACGATGAAATCACCATTCGCGTGACCAAAGAAGGCACTACCGCCAAGGAAGTTGAATCTTACCTCCCAAGCAACTTCCGGGTCGACGCAACGGTCCAGAGCTGGATCATTGTCAAAGGCTTCAACAATGCTGGCTGGACCGCCGAGGGCTATGTAATTCCTCGCCTTGCCAGCGGCATGATTCGCGCCGTCATTGAGAGCAACCCCCGCGAGCGCTTGAATGATCGCCTATACATCGCCGCTGACAACCTCTTTGTCGCACCTGAACTCGATTACGAACAATCGCAATTTCGCCTCGAGTCAGCACGCTATGCCTCTAGCTTAAGAATGTTGCACAACCGACTCGCCAAGATCAAAGCCACCCTGAATTCGGAGGGTCAGTCATGAACATCGCTCTCCACATTTTCACAATCGTGTTTGGATTTTTCATGCTCTTGTTCGCTGCATTCGTGCAGCAGGCTGGCTTCATTTCCACAGGTCTCTGGGCGCTGGTGGCAGCGCTTTGGTTCATCAGCTTCAACGCTCAGGCAATTCTCATCGCACGCCACCTCTACCCGCTGGAGGACGGCTCATGAAGACGCTGAAGCACACCCTTCAAAACGGTGTTGAGCTTTCCGCGCATGCCGGACCCGACGGAATTCACTTCGTGGGTTCTTCCACCGGAGAGCATTGGTTGCACCAAAGCAGTAGCCGCGCCCGAGTCTGGATGCACTGGCAAGGCTATTGCTCTTCAGCCGAGGAGGCGTATCAGCGCCATTTGGATCGCAACATTTCTAACTGATGAGGCTGGTTGGTCACCAGCCGAAACGCCGTCAGGCGTCTTAGATAACCAACAAGGAAAAGTCATGGTTCAGGAAATAATCGTAACAATCAAAAACCAATACGGCATAGAAGTCGTTTACCCAGTGTGCGAGCACGCAAAGTTGTTTGCTCGCATCGCCAACACCAAAACCCTTACGCTGGACGTGATCAGCACAATTAAAGCGCTTGGCATAGCCATCACAGTTGAGCAAAAGTCTCCGCTTGCTCTCGCCCTTGGAGGTGCACGATGAAGATCAACTACAAAGAAATTAACGAGCAAATGCTTGCCGAGATGGAAACCCACGGCGCGAACTGGATCAACCCAATGCGATCCAGCGTACCGGTTGGCATTCCACGCAACGGGATCACCAGCAACCGCTACAACGGAGTCAATGTCTGGCTGCTAGGACTGACTGAATCCTACTGGGCGACCTACGCTCAGTGGGAGTCGAAGGGCTACCAAGTCGCCAAGGGATCGAAGGCAACCACCATTGTCTTTTTCAAGCAGACCAAGGTTAAGGATCGCGATTCGGGAGAGGATAAAACGATCCCGGTCATGAAAAACTTTCGCGTCTTTCGGTCTGACCAACTCGACCCAAGCGTCAAGGTGTTCGAGGAGCCTGAGAGAATTATCTACGCCGACGAGACTCACGCTAACGCAGCGGTAGAGGCGTGGGTTGCCAATACCGGCATCGAGGTCAGAACCAACCCGGACGGCAAAGCCTTCTATTCGCCAATGCATGACCTGATCAGCATTCCTCCACGCGAAGGTTTCACCGCTACTGAGACCAGCACCGCCAGCGAAACGAGAGACTCTACGCTGCTGCATGAACTCGCCCATGCCACGGGTCACAAGTCTCGACTGGATCGCAAAATGGGCAGCGGTTTCGGCAGCGATGGATATGCCAGAGAGGAGTTAGTCGCTGAACTTGCTGCGACGTATCAATCCGCACTTCTAGGCGTGTCTGCCGCTCCAAGAGCCGACCACGCAAAGTACCTCAACAATTGGATCAAGTGCCTAAAGGACGACCACCGGGCGTTTTTCAGGGCTTCAGCCCTAGCTCAAAAAGCAGTGGAGTGGATTGAGAAACAGCAACCAGTGAGTGCGGAGGTGGCGGCATAAGTTAAGTCTTTACCCTACAGCCCATTCGGAATGAGTGGGTTGGTGGGTGAAGATTTTTTCCCGCCAAAATAAAAATAAGGATATAACATGAACAAACACGAAAAAGCATACCGGGCGCTCTGGATGACCCAATACCAAAGCGCTCTCAGCCAGCGCGGCGACTACCAGCCGGGACGCATTTGCTGGGACACCGCGACTCACTTCTGCGTGTCTGGCAAAGCTCCAACGGCAGCAGCGAGTGAAGCCACTGACCCATTCGTCTTGAGTGGTTTAGGGGGTGAAGATTTTTCGCGCCAAAATAAAAATAAGGAGATCATAGAAATGGAAATGGATAAAAAATCAATAGACATAGCAGTAGCAAAATTTGTTTCGTGCCACAAAGCTGACGCATTTGAGATAGACCACACAGAAGGCGATTACTACGGCTCTGTCGCCGGTTATTTGACTTTAGAGGGTGAACCTACTGGTGAGCTTGGGCGGATGCACATTTCGATTAGACCGGACAAGCACAAAGACGGCTTGAACGAAACAGTCGAGTGGTATGAAGACACCTACCAGATCGCACACTTTCGTTTGCCTTTTGCAGACCGAATCACCCCTGAAGACCACACTCCTGAGATTAATTTTGATCCTAATTTTTATATCTGCATTGATCGCATCAAAGAACTTAGAGCCAAAGGCTACTCCGACATTTCGCTTGATGAGGTGGTCGAGGGCGTGATCGTTGACTCAGTTGCCATTGAAGATTATCTGGAGAACGAGGCATGATAAACATGAAAAATGATGTGAAACCAATAAAGCTGATCCCAGCAGTCGCCAAGACCCTGACCAAGACGATGATCGAGAAGGGCAACCCCGACTGCTTCGCCGAGCTAACCGCTCTGGCGCGACTGTTCGGAGTGGACTTCGAGTCGCTCCCCAACGGCGTAAAGCGCGAGATACCACTGAGATTCACCGATGGGACCGAGACCGTGATCAGATTCTACCGAGTGAACGGGAAGGGTGGACGGAAGGACCGCCGATATAACATCCCAGCCAACGTGCTGCGAGAGCAGGCGTCAATTGGGGACAAAATAGCGTTCTCTTTCGTAATCGACAATACAGGCCAGTCCATTCTTTGCGTAAACGTCGCCCGCCAGCCCAAGTTGGCTCACCTTGCTACCGATGATCTAAATGTCACCGCTTTGGAGGTGCAGTCATGAAGCCAATTAAAGTGAGGATTGTTGACGATGGAATCCACGGGCGGGTTTATCCGCGATGTGAAACGTCTGAAAAATTAGTTTCCCTCATAGGTCACTGGATGCCTGCGGAGGACATGTTGAGTGTGGACGGATGGGTTCCGATCAGCTACCTCGATCAAATCGAAGGGCTGGGCTTTCAGGTCGAAGAGGTGCAGTCATGACTAAGAAAAGACACCTTTTTCCGCAAAGCTTCTCCTTCGACTTTGAGGTTATGACCAAGGAATCGTGGGACTCTGTTGATGCGAATCAGCTTCGACAAGCCCTCGTTTCGAGGCTCGCCACCTTGTCCGATGAGCAACTGCTTGGCGCTTGTTATCGCGAAGAGGAGGAGCCTGATAATTTTTCAGGGTGGGATCGTCATCTGCTAGAGCGGTTTCATCCCGATCTGGAGGTAGAGTGATGACGGACGAAAATTATAAAATAAATTTAAACACAGCCTCTTGGGAGGCGACCCGACACTTGCTTGCATTGGACCAAAATTTCGTAGGGACTGAAGACTATCTTGGTCTGGCTTATTTCTGGAAATCTTGCAGCCTCAAATGGTGCTTGCGCGAAGCAACCGTAGCCAAACGCAAAAAGATCCACAGGCTGTGGCTGCTTGAAAATCTTCCGATGACATGCGAAACCCGGCGACACTGGGAGCTTGTCGCCCAAGTCTTGAAAATTAAAATCCCTAAAAAAATCCCTGAGAAGTGCGCCGACCACGCATCAATTGCAGAATGCTTTCGGCATGAGCAACACCAAGGTTTGACCGATTCAGAAAGCGAGCATGAAGACGAGTTGAGCTTTTTCTTGGAGATTCTGAACAGCCACCACCACAACAAAGTTCAAAGGAGTATTGAGCGACTGAGCAGACAGAGCTATCTGGAGGAAATGCAACGCTTTTGCGAGGAATATGGATTCCACAACATATATGCTGAGTGGATCACGGAAGCCCGCTATAATGCTGAGGGAGACGATCAGAAAGAATTCGATGAAAAGCTCAACTCTTGGGGGGTGAACCTGATGTTCAAGAACGATGATCACTCAAAATTTTTGAGGGTCATTGAACTTTGTAAAAAATACGCCCCACAAAAAAAATCCCACAACGTGATCACGGAGAATAGATGATTATGGCTCTAATGATCGCAGGTAACATGCCTGTCCCCAGCCGGGGACAAGCGATAGCGAAAGAAGAATACGCCCGTACAGCTTTGAAGATGCAAGTGAATGACTTCATCAACACTAAAGATAAAAAGACAACCACCGGGTTGTTGAGGGCGTTGGAACGAATAGATCGAATGGGCGCCCAACGCACCATAGACGGGAGTCTTTGGGTTTGGAGAATTCAATGAGCACTAACGCAGAATTTAATGAGTTGCGGGGGGCTGGCGGCTTCGGCGTTAAAGAGGCTGCCAAGATGATGGACGCAAACCTTAACACGGTAAAGTCTTGGGTGAAGCCGCCGGGGAGTGCCGGGTCTGCCCACATGCCAACCTACGCACTACGGTGCTTTAAACTGGTGCTCCTACTGCGTTTGCATGGGATTTCAGAATCTCAGCCGGGATAAGGAAGACCGCCTTTGGATGCCGATCATCTCCACCTTGGATTTGAGTCGGCATGATCCGCTCGATCAACACGCACGCCTTTAGCTTTTCAGAACTAATCCAAATATTCTCTTCCCCGGTGACAAACAGCCAGTGAGTTGCCTCGCTAACCGAAATGCCAGACGGCTTATTGTGAAAATATTCTAATACAATATTGCCGGTCTCTAAAGAACGGGGATCAAACTTTACCTCTATAGTGGTGTCCGTTTCTGGAATGGCAATATCGAATCGACTGTCCTTTCCGAACGTCATGTAAGCGTCGTGGAAAAGGGGTAGCAATTTACTCAGCCATTCGCGCTCTACAGCTTCGCCCCGCTCAAGATCATCAAACCACATCTTTTTTACCTGAATGCCAAATCGCGATGACGCCGCTCTCAACGAAGCCCTTCATGTTTGGTGGCTCCGTGATGTCGGGGATACTGGCTATTGCCTCTTGACGGTCAAGCTTAGTTGGCAGATTGAGGATCGCCCTGGGCAGGAAGTACCAGACGGTGCTCTCGGCGCAAGCCCACCATTCTTTAGGTAGTTGGCGTCGAATCTCCTCTATGACCGTTGGGTAATGTGTTTTTTTTGCCGCCGCCTCACATATTTTATGAACTTGCGTGAAGTTTCTAATCTCCATTCAGGTCTTCTCGAATCAACATCATTAACGTTTCCCAACTGACTTGAGCGGTGTATTGCTTTTCTTTGGGGTAGTTGGGAGCTATCAGATATAGCGGCACCAAAGCCTGAATCTGACGATAGTCAAATTTGAAAACCAAGATCGGTATAAGGTTCATGTGTTCGCCAGCAGCCCAAGCTTGCGTCCACCAAGCCGCCTGCGGTTCCGCGCCTTTCGCGTACCGCTTGCACTCAATGATGAATGGACCAAGCTCTATGTCGCCCAAATTGCCTTCCCGGTACTGGTCTAAAATGCGACTGGTTCTTATGCCTAGATCGTCATCGATCATGTGAGTGATTGTTCTCTCGAAGCTATGCCCTTTCACTCGGGCTGAAGCGCTCATCTGATTTTCCTCGGGTCTTTCCCGTTATGAAAAGCCAAATACCATTCAGCCTTTTTCAGATCTTCATGAGGGGTGGTGTGCTTTTGGTTTGATCGCCACTGATATTTGAAGGCTGCGATCTTCGCGTATATTTGAACTTCTTCAATTCCATAGCAATGAACCATCGCGTCGATGCATTCTACGAATGTTTTGTCAGCGTAATGATTTGGCGAATTTACAGGATCATTTTCAACTCCAGAGCGCGGGTGATCGTCTGATGTCGCGTCATCAGCTAAGTCGTTCTCTTGTTGCGTTATGAAGGATGGCTTCTGTTCCATATCTGTCCTCGAACTTTTTCTTATGTGGGTGTCTAGATGTGTAAATTTCATTGTCACTGCCTTCTCGGTGGTGCCGAAAGCAAAGCGGTATAGTCAGTAGATGACTTCCCGGTTTCACTTTGCCGTCCATATGATGAATTTCTGACTCGGTAAAAGTCTCCCACTCCAACAAACAAACTATGCAGCCCATTTCCGTGCAAGCAGACATCCAAGCCTTTTCCTCTTTGGTTGGGGTGTGAGATTTTATTTTTCCCGCTCCAAAAAAATATTAAGCCGGTCAAGGACCAATCCAAACTCAGCGCCAGCCTCGCTAATTCTGTCGATTAACCCGTCCCCAAACGAATCGATAGAAAGGTCAAGGTCCGGGCATTTGAAGGTTACCTGCACGCTTAGGTTCCGTAGATCCGCTTCTCGAACCGTGTCGTTGCCATCTGCGTTTGCCACGTTTTGAACTCGACTTCTGCTGCTAGTAGGTTTGCTTTTGCTGCTGCTAGAAGCCCTTTTGCGAGTCCTCGGTTTAGTCTCGCCTGTTCCATCTGCTCTTGATTGTCTGCCCATGTGGATTGTGCTGCCGCCGTTTTGCAATTATGGTTGGCCTGCGCTGTGATCATTAGACTTGCGTAGGTTCGTTTCTCTGAAGCTTCTGCTTTTGCTAGGTCTCTTTCAGCCTTTCCGACCTGAGCACCGCAATCACGCAAAGCTTGAGCAAAATTTTCTTGCTGATTCAAATTGGTCTATCCTTATCTAGGGGTTTTTTAACGAACGGCTTGGGCGCACCGCGACGGGTCTCAACGTACTGGCAAGAACGGTCATCGAAGTCGAAGCCAACCTGCCCTTCCCATCCGCCGTTACGATTCTTTAAAACGTGTAAGTAGATATCCCAACCCTTCACGATCTCCGGGTCCGGTTCACGCCCGAGTATTTCGCAAACGTCTAAGTGATCTGCCTTTCGTTTGTTTTTCCAAACGCTCAAGAACGCATCAGCCAAATCGGTGATCGCGCCAGAGCCTTTAACATCGAATTTATTGGGCGCTTTGCCTTCGTCCTCACCCTTACGGGCGTGCGTCACCAAAAATATCGTGACCGGGAACGACTGCTTAAAATTGACCAGACGCTCCACAAACTTTTGCTGCTCTGGGTAATCGTCCTGCCGAACCATGTTAGTGAGACTGTCGATCACGAATACAGTTATCCCGTAACGCTTATACGCGTACTCGAAACACTTCATTAGATCGTTTGGCTTTGGGGTGAGCTTATCCACGAACAGCCAAAGATTCGGAGCAACCCAGTCTAGAGACTTCTTCCTATGTTCTTTATTCGGTCTGGCTTCCCCCGTAATCTGCTTCATCAGCCTGCCCAAGGTATGTTTTGGAGTCATCTCCATGCTGGCAATGCACGTCTTTGCACCTTGCTGGACTAAGTTAAGCATCAGCATGTTCAGCCACATGCTCTTCCCGTGACCGTTGATGCCAGTCAAACCGATTAATTCGTGAGGTCTAAGCTTGAAATCATTTTCATCAATCTTATTGAAGCCAGTGCGGAAGCCACCAGAATCGTTCAAAGACAAATCGAAATAATCATCGATGACATCTGCGTATTCCACGACAGACCTTAACTGCTCAGGATCTTGCCATTTGGCTTGGTCAAAAGCCTGCCCAAGGATATTCCGGGCAGACTCGTAACCTTTGTCCAGCAACAGATCGTTGATATCTTTTGCGGGGAACTGAACACGAAAGCATCTGTCGCCAAGTCGCTTAATCAGAAGGTTTGCACATTTCTCTCCCGGCTCGTCGTGATCAGTCGCAATGGCTATGTCCTCGAACCGAGCCAAGTTGTCAAACTCGTGCTCAATCCAGTTCATATTGTTGACGCCGCTTGGAATACTTAGCGCAGCAAAGCCAAGCTCCCGCGCAGCGATAGCATCTAATTCCCCTTCGGTTATCCAGACAGAGCGTGCGTGATCCGGTACGGTTTGCCACCCATACAATATGGGCTTTAAGGCTGGCTGGTTGCATTGACCGGGACTGCCTTCGTAGTCCATTGGCTTGTTTTTTAAGAAGGTGATCTTGTTGTCGGCGCTGAAAAATTGAAAAACTAAATCTGTGCCAGAAGTTTTCAGTTCAGAAGTCGCATATATCTTGTGCCGAAAGCAAAGCTCACCAACGTCCTTGAATCCTCGGTTCTGCAAGAATAAGTGAAGCGCCTCGGTGTTTATCGACTGCGGGGGTTTGGGGGTATTGAAACTTTTCTTTTCTGCGGCTTTTATTTTTTGCGATGGAGACCTATCTCTAATGCCAAATTTTTTCGCGGTCCAACTCATAGCCTCCTTTAGCGAAAAGCCTTGCGCCGCCATAACTAAGTCCAGCAAATCACCATGATCCCCGGACTCGAAGTCCGTCCATCTCCCGGCTTTATCTCCATGCAGGACCACACTTAGTGACCTTCCGTCTTCACCCCTAGTCGATCCGATCTTGAAATGCCCGGATTCAACCTTGCCTTCTGGGTAAAGCTCTTGGCATAAGATATGAGCGTGCGGCGCTAACGATTGCTTTAGTTCGCGTATCTCAATCATCTGACAGCCCCAAGAAATTCATCCCTGTCGCTGTCGCTTTTGTAAGCTGCCACTACAGCCCAGTCCGGTTTGCCTATAGATTTCCATCCCCGGTTAATGCAGTTCTGAACCAGCGCAGAAAAATCTCGATGACCAGCAGCCGCCAAAGTTTCAAAATCAGCCGTTGCTAATTTGATCATTTTTTCTGACGGCTTTCGGTTGCTATTAATTTTTGTCTTGTATTGCCAAAACAATTTCCAAGCAGATTCCGTTACATGTTGAGGCGGAGAAGGAAAAGACGCTTCTTCATGCACAGTATTTCTTTTCTTCTTTAGTAGTTCTTTATGCACAGTACTACTTAGGTCTGGAATTTCGAGATCTTGAATTTTGGGATCTTGATTTTCGAGATCTGGAATTTCAGCATCCCGTACATCACTTACCAGCCAGTCCCAACCTAAAGTTTTGTCGGGCAGTACAGGTCTGATTCGTTGGATGTAACCGGCTTGACGCAAGTCGTTTGTGATTGCGGTCACTCGCGACGTGCTAATTTTAAAGTGGGTCGAGATCTGCTTATTCGTTACGGTCCAATCGTCTCGGTGAGATAATAGATAACAAAGAACCCCCAAGCTCTCAGGCTTGATCACTTCTTCTCTAAGCAGTTTATTTGGCAGGACAGTGAATCTGTCGTGTTTTGGGTTAGGTCGATAAATCATTAATGCTTCGCCTCCATGCGTGAGTTAATAGTACACATGGAGATCAATCTTTCAATACCTACGGATGAAAATATTTACTTTGATATGTTTTTTATTCTTTTTGTCTCTGAAAATGGCTGAATATTGCATGTTCAGATGTGCTGTACGAATTCACAGCTACTAAAAGTCATTTTAATATGTGTTAATGCGAGGAAGGAAAGGAATGTTAACTTTAATCATTACAAGGAGTGTTAAAAATGGTTAGCCGAGACAGCAGGGCTGTATGGCTTAACCTAGTGCTGTCGCGACACGGTGTCGCAGACTACGGAAGGGCAAGCGCTATAGCTAAAAAATTAACGGTATCGAATGCAGTTGTCCAAGGATGGCTTGGCGGATCACTAAGTAAGGACTTAGAAGTCGCGCTTAGATTTGCCAACGAATATGGCTTCACTATCGAAGAGTGGGTCACGTTAGAGTCGAAGCCGCCAGCAACTGACGATAGCTGGAAAGAGCACGTCCTAAAAGCCAAGCAGTTCGAGGACGATCACGGGGCGCTATCTGCGAAGCAATTCATGTTCATCATCGAGTTGATAGCGAACGATTCTGAAATTTATAAAAATAATAAAAGTCTATTAGCTGAGGTTATTGGAAGTAGCACAGCTATTACTGGGGGAAACGGTTGAATGGACAATGTAGAGCTTTTAGAAACATATAACGAGTGGGCGAACACGAATGGGGCAATCGTCAATCGAGACGGTCCTTCTCTTGAACTGCCACGTCATACGTCTTCCGCCTCATTCGTGAGTAGGGCGCAGCTTTCATATTCGGGTGAAATTTTATGGGCTTGCGATAACTTAGAAGCTAATACGTCTGAGTTAAAAACCAACCGCGATGACAACTGGACTTTAGTTGGAAAAAATATCCGCTGGTTTAAGGACAAGCTGCCTGAAGCTTTGGAGATAAATCTGCGTCAGATTCAGCAAGTCAAGGAGACCGGAAAGGCAGAGGCAGTCATTTATAAATCCGTCTATCGAGACAGATATTATTTGTGCCTAGCCGAGGGTTGGAACGGTGGTGTTTTCGTTGAGCAGGTAAGACAGTTCCTTCTTCCTCGATGTAAGTGAAACGTATGAAAGCGTGATCTAAAGGTTAAGAAGTTTAACTTTTAGATCTATTTCACATTTTAAGGTTGTAAAACTCATTAGCAGATGATTTAATTCATCTGTACTAAGGAGTATTTACATGGAAAAGTTATCTCGCGCCCACATCTGGGCAACCCTATCTAAAGTAAGCAGTAAAGATTTCTCAACTAAAAAGTTTGGAGAAATTACTTACGTCGACTGGATGTCGACACACGCCGTCATGATGTCTAAATTCCCGGAGTATCGCTGGGAGTTCTTACTAAACGCAGACGGCAGACCCGCTTTCTACTATCCAGACAGCACCGCAGAGGTTCGCTGTAAGATCACAATTGGTGAGCATGAAACGCTTACTACCCTCCCCGTTTATGGCTCCAGAAATAAGCCAATCCAAAACCCTAACGCAGACGATGTGAACACAGCCAAGCAGCGCTGCCGCTGCAAGGCGTTAGCCGAGTTCGGTCTGTTCCAAGATTTATGGTCTGGAATGGAGTTTGCTGGTGAGACCGACTCTGAAGCAGTAGCCACTCAAGCACCCACTGATGACCAAACGCCAACTGCTGCAACTAAAACAGCGGACGATATTTGGAGCGACAATCAGGCAACGATGATGCTAGCTGTTGATGGAAGGGAAGCCAAAAAGCTTTACAGCAAGTTTGAGAACTCCTTAAAAAACCTTGGCATCAAAGACAGCAACGGCAACCGTTTAGATGAATACCTTAAAGCGCTAAAAGCTAAGGCACAGGCTGCCAAAAAGGCACAGTCGTGAAGGCTCGTCTTTTTGAAATGGAGGATATACCAGCCCCTCAAGGCGGAGAGCTTTGGGCAGCTATCAGAGCAGAATCTATTAATTGCTCAACCTGCTTGGCTTGGGAAAGGGAACATCCTTACACGTCCCCAGAAAAGATAGTGCGCGAACAAGTCAGGGCGTTGGCTAAGGCTACAAGCGAGTTCGTAATGGTGCCAGCAATCCAGCACGGCAACGACAATGAGGCAGCAGCGCTAGCTTGCCTTGAGCGAGAGACAGGCTATCAGCTTTACGTTACAGGGAGTGTTCAGCACCCAGAATACAGTTGGCTGCGCGGGTCTCCTGACGGGTTGACCGGGCTGATCGGCGGCGCTGAAGCTAAATGTCCTTTCTACGTCAAGACCCCCTACAGCGTTTTCGACGCAAACAAGAAAATGTATTTGTGGCAGTGCTTCGCCGTGATGGAGGTATGCGACATCGAGTGGATGGATTTCATCTGCTACATAAACGATAACGTGTTTAAGATCGAGCGAGTCGAGCGCAGAACTGGCTTCCTTGAGGAGAAGGTGTCGGGTCAGTTTTTGCCGCAGCCAAGAGCGGGGAAGGTGAGACGTGTAGACCTTTGGCAGGCTTGGCACAATCAAATACACAATGAATTTCAAGACCCGGTTTTGAGAGAGCATCACTTAAAGCCTCTCAAAGACGCAACAATTTACGTTAACGACGATGAAGAATTAGACCGACTCGACGTGATCGCAAAAAGAATCGCCGTCCTCGAACACAGATCCTCAGATGATATCGACGCCATTTCTGAATTGAAAGCCGAGAGTGAAACCCTAAAGAAAAGTGTTTCTGCTCGGCACGGAACCACCGTTACTAACGGATCAATAATGGTGCAAGTAATTAAAAAAACACCACCTCTAGATTTCAAGGCAGCTTTTGAATTCTTGGGTGGGGTCGAGAAAGTTTTGGAGAACGGCTCCGATATGGAGAGCTTCAGAAAAACAACAGGCACAACTCAGGTGTCTGTAAAACCCCATAAGGAAGATAAGAAAAATGTCGGATGAAAAAGAATTTGTAGACGGTTTATTTGTAAACGCTCCAAGGGAGGGCGCTCCTGACTTTGTGAAAGCAAAGATTTCAATAAAGCGTGTAGAGCTAGGCAAGTGGCTCCAGCAAAAAGAGGGAGAGTGGATCAATCTAGACGTGAAGGTTGCTAAGTCCGGTAAGTGGTACAGCGAAGTGGATAACTGGAAACCGAAAGGTCAGTCCGATTCTGGTGGCGGAAACAAAGATGCGTTCGCTGACGTGTTTGAAGATGATTCTCCTTTTTAGGAAAGCTGCATGGCATTGAAAATTACAAGAGCCGTCGATACCCGCCTTTATGGCGGTTTCGATTTGGACCCTACCGATCTTGAGGGAACTTTTGATCACCGGGTCTGGGTTAGAAAAGTAATTGATGGCTTCGACAACGAGCAAAGAGTTGTCGTTAATATTGAGGACTCAGACGGTATTACCGAGAAGGTCATATTAGTCGGAGAGACTCACAGCCTCAATGACAAGGTGGTTCTGACCCTCAGTGGGGTACAGAGCCATGTGGCTGATCAGCCCACTTATTGCCACTACTGCATGAGGGGTGACCTAGTTTCCAAAAGAGAAATCCCCCAAGCAAGATTTGGCATTGAAGCCCCCCGAGATTATTTAATTTTAAGACACGACGCGAGGAAGAAATGAGCGAGACAGAACTAACCAACCAAGAACGACAGATTGTCACTATCGGTGGCAATAACTTTTTTGTTGACGCGCTAACCGAGCAGCAGGTACAGCAGCTAAACACTGTGAACGACCTGTCAAAAGCGGTCAGTGCTCTTGCAAGCGCCGTGCTTGTGATCACAAATATCAAGAACATATCCGCCCTTGCGGCTATGGGTCTAGAGAACTTTACAGCCCAAACGGCTGAAGCCTTGTCTCAAAATGAGGAGGCGATAGTACCGGCGCAAGAGGAAGCCCCAGGAATCAACTAATCTTGGCTCACCCCGAGAAGCCCCGGCGCACCTGTGCGCTGAACATAGCCAGCCTGATCTACTGGTGGCAAGAACGGATCAACTTTGATACATTTTGGGTAGCGTCGAGACGCTTGCTCATATACAGGGAAGTATTATGAGGACGATGACACTAAATGAAGTAGTAGAAGACTACTTGGATGAGCCGACTAAAACCGGCAAAGATAAATCCGAAACAGCCCATAGGCGACTAGGTGAAATGGTTGCGAATTGGGGTGAAGATAAGCCGATAACCGATATATCGGATAAGGATGTAAGGCTTTTCTTTAGGAGGCAAAAGAAGCGAGTAGATCCAAGAAGTGACCGAGTCATTTCTGGAGCAACCTATAATACATATGTTGTTTACTACAACGCCATGATGAATCATGCGCGAAAAGAGTTAAAGCAGATCCAGTATTTCCCGGAGGCAACATGCGTTGCCGAAGAGGAGAAAACAGACTTTTTAGAATATGAAGAGTTTGAGCGGTTACTGGAAGAGCTTGACCCTTTAAGGAGAGACATCGCTTCAATTTGTGTCCTCACCGGGTTGAGAAAAAGTAATGTAACAAACTTGAGGTGGAGTCAGGTTTCTAAGTGTGGAGAATTTATCCGCATCGATGGAAATGAAATGAAGAATGGAAGTCCTATAGAGGTTCCTTTGATAAACAAGTGTAGAGATATAATTTCCTACCGAAGAAAGTTTAACAAAGCGCTTTTAGAAAGATATCCGTACCTCAATAAGAAGTTAGAATATGTTTTTGTGCAGAAGTCTGGAGACGTGAAGTTAAACGGTCAGCCTCTTAAAGAAGTGTGCAACCGAACTTGGAGGAACGCTGTTGAACGAGCAGGGTTACCCAAAGGTACGAGAGTGCATGGACTGAGGCATACCTTTGCGACTTGGCATCGAAGGGCAGGAACTGATGACAGACAGGTAAGAAAATTAGCTGGCTGGAACTCAGCGAAATCCATAGAAAGATATTCGCACATTTTAGCACCAGAGCTTATTGAAGCTGCCGGTAATTTAGAAAATATTATTGGAAAAGGACCGTAGCGAAAGTTACAAAACTAGAGGGTTGTTGGAGCTTGATCGGAACACCACCTGAAATCCCGGTGGTAGTCGCGGAGCGAACACAACCTATTGGAGTTTCGACCACAACCGGAACAACCAGAACCTTTGTACGGTTGTGACACACACGATTTTAAGTGCTTGATTTATAAGGTAAAAATGGAGCGGGAAACGAGACTCGAACTCGCGACTTCCACCTTGGCAAGGTGGTGCTCTACCAAATAAAAAAAGCTAATAAAATCAATAACTTGCAAGACTCTCGTCGCTTGCTAATTTCAGGTTCTCGGTCATAGCGACCAGAACCTTAACTTTGGTTTTAGAGGTAAATAATGAGTATTTCTGGAGACGCTGGCTACCCTGCCAGCGCATGTTTTGACCCTTCCGCACCCTTCAATTTGCCAGACGCTGAACTCTGCAATGTTTGCGATACAGAGCTAGAGAAAAGTATGTTCTGTCCCAACGAAGACAACCACCATTTAGAACATCCGATATATAAAGCTAAGTTCTGGATGCCTGAGTTATCTGAATATCTGACGTGGCAAGAAAGCACAGACTTCTACTCGGGGAACTTGTGATGGATAATCTTCAGCTTGGAACCTTCGAGTACATAATTAGATCTTGGCATCACGACAGGAACTTAATTAAAGGGTCAACTGATAAAGATCAGTTCTGTAAGTTGATCCAAGAGTGCGGAGAGTTATCAGACTCGATCTGTAAAGGTGAAGACATTAAGGACGATATCGGGGACATCATAGTAGTCCTCATAAATATCTGCGAGAGGAATAATCTATCGCTCTCAGAGTGCCTAGATTGCGCGTGGTCGGACATAAAAGATCGCAAAGGCAAGATGGTCGAGGGTGTCTTCGTTAAGGAGGCAGACCATGCGAAGTCGCTTTAAGCCGGACCTTTTTTACAAGGCTGTCCAAGTGCCAGGAAAGTTGCACTTATACTTCGAGGGTCACAACGCTTTCGACAATGAAACCGCATTAACCGAAGACCAAAAGAGAGTGGCTGCCGAGATGTTTAGGGGAGGACGGAAACCTTGGTATATCGCGAGCGAATTAAACATGCCCCCGCATCAGATTTACAACTACCTAAGACGGCGGACTGATAAGCATTAATCGTTGAAAGTGCTTCCCTCACTCACCCATCGCGGGACGCAGTAAGCAGTAATACCTTTCTGCCTATACTCAATCTTATGCTCAAAATATCGGCACCGGTTAATATCTCGAAACAAGAAGGGTTGAGGTGATTGCAGTTCCGCGCCTTCGACAATTATCAGAAGGACAAACGCCATAATCAACTTACATCTCTGACAGTTTTTTAGGCTCCCATCCTTGGGTTTTTATATGCCTGCTCGGATACCCGTCTTGGGTGTTATCTAAAACTCTAAGCTTTCGGTAGACATTGGGCAGTTCGCTCCAACCAGTAATCTCATTTTCATATCTGCCACAACCTTTACATCTAGCGTCACCCCAAAGTCTAGTGGTACACCACCCTGTACACGGGTCATCGCCCAAGCTTTCTACGTCACCGTTTAAGTTCATTTTTTATTCATCCACGCTGCTACACCCATGTGCGCTCCAACTATTCCAGCCATTGAAATATAAAAAAGACCTGCCAAATCTGACAGGGCATTCACTCTAGACTCTGAGACTGTTGGCGAAACCAAGAGCGCAGTAAAGACCATAATCGATATAAGCGCCGACCAAGCCATACTGCGCTGGCTATCAGCTTTTTCTTCAGCGATCTCCATATCCACAAGCTTACGTCCTGCGTCAATCTCAGCATCAGTAACAATGCCATCGCCATCCAGATCAGCTTGCTCATAAATACTCTTTGGTTGCAGTCTTTTGTTTGCCACTACTTAAACTTTTTAAACTGCTCGTTAAACTTATCGTAGATCAGGTCGTTAGCCGCCTTCAGTCTTGCCAGCTTGTCAGCATTAGCAATGCGACCACTAGCATCTAAACCTTCAATTCTTCTAATCTCTTTTCTATTTGACCGGAGAATTTTGTCTGATGACTTTAGCTTCATCGGTAACTGTTTATAAAACTCCCGAGACCTTTTTGTAACTAGGCTATCTCTGGTTTGTTCGTTACTGTTTTCCCACAGTTCCATCTCTCGTTTGATATCTGCACGGTTATCGTAGTACCTGAATTGGTCGTTGTATTCGCTAGGGTTAAACACAAAGTTTCGCCAGATCGGAACGTCAGAACTTTCTAAACTCTCAGCTTCAGGTATCACCGTTTTTTGAACGGTGTCGGCGGCGTCAGTACCAAACCTGCCTAGACCACCAAGCATGAAATCAAACAAGTGCTGGAGCCTATCAGGAGACATGTCGATGACTCCCTTCGTGTACTCAGTCCCGCCGGTCCATTCATTGACGGCTTTTGAAAACACCTTAAATGACTCCATAGTCCCTCTCTTACTTACCGAGGACGCAGGAGCATCATCAAACGGCGTAGGCATTACGATTGGAGAACCAAAAAAGTTTACATTCATTCCTTGCTCTGCACCGAAGGACAACACGTCTGGCAAGAAACCTACCCCAGCCTCAAATGCTTGACCCAAGCTGTCTGTTTCTGAGTTGACAGAATGGAAGCCTCTAGGAGAGAAGTGATGTTGTGTAACGGTATAAATATCAATGGCGCCTTGTACAGGGTCTCTAACCCCCATAGTTTGTTCCGCCATTATCCGCCCGATGTTATCGAACCAGCCCCAGCCATACGCTAAGGGAGCACCAAAGGCTTGGTCTCCGATAGTTAAAGCCATAGTGCTCGCTAATTTAAACGGACTATAGTCTGCGTACAAAGACTCGCCATCATCGTCCTCATCAGAGAACATAATGTTAGCCATAGTCCGGGCAAACCCAAAAGCAAACAGCCCCATAGCTGCTTTTCTAGCAGCGGTTAGACCCAATCCAAGAACCCGTGATTTGGCAGCATCACCGCCAGCACCTAGAGCGTCCTTTAAGTTTACATTGCCTTGTACTGCTGCATTAAAAAATAAGTATCCAGTATCAATTGTGGAGTTCCACTCACCCTTACGATTGAAATTGACAGTTAAATCTTTAGCTAATGTAGCGGCATCAAGCCTTGGGGTTCCCGCTTTACGAGCCTCGATGTAAGTTGATAAACGAATTGCATTTTCGGAGCTTTGGTTCGCGTGCTCAATCCAATCTAACGCGCCATCTTTCCACCTACCCACAGAACCTTGTGAGCCAGTACGCATTATTGTCTTGCCCCTAACCTTTACTTCTCTAGGCATAGACTTCTCAAGCTGCTTTTGAATCTCAGCAAGAGACTTGCTTGTAGCTAGACCTGTTGGCGCCCCATCTGCAATGAACTCCTCTATAAATTTAAAGATTTCTTTTTGGTTATCGTTCTTAGGCGTCTTCCCTTGGTTATAATCGAAGTAAGCTTTGCCAGAAGCCATCCAGCCCTTCATTACTTTGCCAACTAACTCCTTGCCCTGTACACGCCCACCGTCATTTGTTTGCTCGCTGATTAGGTAAGCAAGACCTGTTTCAATATCCCGGATTGGATTTACAAAAAACCAAGAAGGGTTCCAATTAATGATGACGTTCCTGCGGAAGTTTTGGAATGTGCGAAGCTTGCTCATGCCAACGTCAATCATTTCATTTGCTTGATTTAATGCTTTGGCGTTTCCATCTTGAAGCTGCCTGTTTAATCGAGCGTCTTTAATCTCTACGAAGAAAGTTTGACCGCCGCGTTTTACCTGAATAAATCTTGGCATGCCGTCATCATCTCTAGTGGCTCTGCCCATATCATCTAGAGACATCGTTTCTGGAGAGTCGTAACGCTTTGGCGGTCTACGCTTATTGGTCCATACGTCCCACTCATCAACAGCGGTAAACTTCTGAACTAACTTTAGTAATTTTTGAGCGGCATAATTCTTTTCAGCCCGGACAATCTTTTCTTCGGCGTCTTTAAAGGAATTCAACAGTGGGTTTTGCGGCAGAGTTACACGCCCTCTAGCCTTCATGGACTCACTGCCTTGGATGTTAAAACCTTTCGCTCTTGGGTTAGACGTGTTTGCTCCTTCTACGTCTTCAAATCCCTTTAAAGGAACATAGAATTCATAGTTGGCTTCCCAATCATTTTTGGTTTCTTCATCTAACAGCCCTTTTTTGACCATCCCTTCACGCATGTCAGTAAGCATTGCATAAACTTTATTTGCGATTTGCTCATACTGATCTTTGTTCCCTGCGGTCTCAGCGTTATCTAAGACTGTCTGAGCCTGATCATCAGTCATGCCAGATCCAGTATCGATATGTCTGTACGGAGCTTCTTGCGTTGCCTCTAATCTCTCTTGTATTGCTGGAGATCCTTCAGGCTTCTCAGGCGTGATACTGTCCTCTAGCTGCTTTGTAATTTGAGCCAGCTTCTTCTCTCTTCGCTCAACTTCTTTAGCAAGCATGGCTGCATTACGCTCAGGCGCATGCTTTGCCAGTAAGTACAAACCTATTTGGTCTACCGTTAAGTCATACTTGTTAGCGAGGTCAGCTATGCCTGACATGTGCTCATCTTCAAAACGACTTAACTGGTCTTCAGCACGACTGTGCATTAGATTTTCAGCGTCCCTAAAGGAAATCTCTGCGGGTAGCCGGGTAAGACCTAACTGACGCGCCATTGCATCTTCAACAGTGCGCCACCGCTCATAACGATCAACAAACTTTTCTCTGAACTTTTCGTTAACCTTATTTGCCAGACGCGCCTCAACCTCTACTTCATCTTTGAGATTGAATTGGCTTCCGGGCTTGGCGCCGCTTTCTAGCTTGATGAATTCAGCACTGTCTATCTCACCGCGCTCTACATTTTTAGCAATAACAAAGTTACCAACCTGAATAGCATCGCCAAAACTTAGTACCGGCTGTTGGGTATCTACTGTATAGAACGTCGAATGCCGTCTTGGGTTCATGGATACCTGAGTCCAATCCGGGTCATCGATTGCGTTTAAAAAGCTAGTAAGGTTTTCTTCGTTTGAGGCTTTAACGTACTCGCCTTGCATCGTCGCAATAGTGTCTTTATTCTTTTTGCCCGTCCCTATTTTTACTGCGCCTTTAGATGACACGTTGAATGTGCCGTTTCGTAATCGCATTGTCTTTGTATATCCAACGCGCTTACCAGCCGATACAGGGTTCTTAGATTTCTTTGGTTCATGAACCGTAACGATGTTTGCTTGTTCGTCTTGCGGGAGCTTGTCGTAAGAAGGTATATCTAATCGGGAAGCAATCTCTTGCCCGTCCGCCAAGTCAAAGCTTTCAAAGTAAGTTTCTTTTCTGGGCTTAGGCTGGGTTTTCTCACCATCAAGAAACCCCTCCATGCTGGTCCGGTTTAAAGCGTTGAGAGCTTTTTCATCAGAGGGGAGCGTGACAATCTCTTCAGCTTCTGAGCGGGTAAGGGCGCGTACAGGTCTACCCGCATAGTCCATAATTTGATTTAGCTCTTCAGCCGAAATCTTACGGTCAACGCGATCCTGTACTGCTTGTTCTAGTATTGGGTCTGCGCTTTGTGCAGGGCGTGAGCGAGTTAGCTCGGGTGTATCTATAGCTAATTTTTTAGCATTCTTTTGTGCAAATAGCTTTAGCTTTGAGTCTCTTTCTACCGCTAACTTTCGGGCGATTTCTTCAGCTTGCTGGAAATCACCAAGGCGCTTTCGGATAACCCCATTCGCTCGTTGAATTCTCGCGTTGCTTTGCCCGTTAAGCGCCGGATTGGAACTGGTCCGTCGTAGCTCTTTAACGATTTGTTTTTCTGTGAGGTCTTTGAGTTTTCCATCTACCTTCCTTTGAACCTTGCCAGCAAGTTGCTGCGCTTGGACATTGTATAGAGAGTCTTGGAACTGTGCAAAGACATCGTCGTAGTTATCAATCTCGGAGTAACCGGCTGGTTGGAACTGCGCGTCTTTCACATCTATCGCAGTTATACCTAAATCATTGATCGCCAAGATTTGAGCAGCCGCAGACTCAACATCATTTGGGTTAGGGGTGGAGGGATCAAAAGTCTCTTGGTCAAAGGTGAATACATTAAACTCGTAGCCATTAGGGAAACGAGTAAAGTTAATTTCTGAGCCTTCTGGCAGAGCTGCCGCAAACGCTTCGATCTGCTCTCTGGACAACACGTCTAGCGTTTCAACAAAAACCTGACTGGTTTCCGTATAGCCTTCGCGCAACCCGTCAGCAATGTCGATTATATGTGCAGCCGGTACAGCGTCCTGATCCCACACCTTAGACAGGGATGTCATAACGATATTGAGTTGATCGGGTGTTATAGATGCGGGTACAGGTACTCTAATGTTAGGGGATATATCGCCCTCGTATGAACCGCCAACAGTAAGTGGGTTTTGTTTTGTGGGAACAGAAACTCTAGTAGGCTTCGCATCGGTAGCATTAAGACCCAACGCTGAGAAGTAGCTAGTAAATGGGTTTGTCTTTCCCTGCGAAGATTTATTTAGAAGCACGGCAAAGATGCCGTGATACTCATCGGCTATCTTCGTATTACCCGCATCAATTGCGGCATCATAAACCCGTCTAGATTCTGTCCCGACCTTGTTTCTCAAGCTGTTTATTTCAGCAGTTATTACTCTCTTTTCTCGGAAGACAGCAGTTGTTGGGCTAAGTGCCGCTGGGACGCGACTGTCTAGTAAAATTTCTCTGGTGATCTTATTGTCGGCAACAGGAATACCCGCTTCCTCAAGCACTTGTATTGCGCCTTTCCTGTCTCTTCGACCAGACGAATCTTTTCTAAGCAGCGACATACTGTAATCATCAACGTCATTTGTCCCGCCAGAAACTTCTTCTTGAGACGCAACCTCATAGGCAGATTGAGCCTCTTCCGGGGACATCCCTTCAGCTTTCTTAGTCTCTATAAATTCGTTTTTGTATCTTTGTTCAACCCAACCTAGAGCTTGAAGCTGCCAAGTTTCAAACGGCTGTGTCCCCTCTGGGATGTTGGCATTAAGGTTATCCCTTAGCCCTAAATAGAAACGAGACATGACTTCGTAAAGGATTGGGTTCTTACCAATCTCTTCGCCATCAGTGTTAAAAGTAGCAGCTACCTGTCTGTCGTTAGTGGACAGTGTTGGTTTGGACATACCCAAAACCAACTGCATTGTCCCACCAAAAGATCCTGTTTTAAGACCCTCTAAGTCTGCTGTTTTCAGCGCGTCAGTAACGCCTTTCTGTATCACCAAATCGTTATCAATTGGCTTACCTTGCAAATGGTTTGCGTAACTGGCTAATGCACGGTGCATATTGACAAACGGGTTTGCCACCGGGGATGTGGCAGCAACAACAGAAATGAACTGCTTTATCTCTGCATCTGTAAGGTCCGGTAAAGTTTCCCGCATAGACTCGGCGGATACTTCGTACCAGTACCTTGCGTTGTCAGATAGCCGTAAGGCTCTATCCCAAAACCCTACAGTGTTTGCGTTAATCTCTAAACGCTCGACAGTATCTCTAGCTAAGGAACCAACCTGCCCTTGCTCGTTTGTGTCAGTTTGGGTTATTGCTTGCTCTAATATTCCTTCTAAACTTTCCTGGGAAATAGAAAGACCTTCCCCCCTGTTACTTAGATCAAGATCAGAGAAGGCACCCCCTGAGATAGGTGTTAGCGGCTGACCCTCTGTATACTCGCCAGCTATTCTTTCATTTAGAGGAATGCGCTGTTGAAGCTGAGATAAAGTCCTGACCTTGGTTTCGTTGTAGCTGGAATCGACATTTTGAAGGCGATCAAACCCCTCACCCTCAGTTTCAGCATTTGTGTTTAGGATTAACTCAGGCTTGTCAGTTTCTTGTTGCTGCTCAAACGGAAGCAATTCGTTCTCAACCAAGAAGTCGTTAGCTCTTTGCTTTTGCTCCTCGGTTCCGTCACGATAAACATCTTCAATCAAGTCTCTTGCTGCAACCGGATCATCCATTTCAAGATAAGCGCCAGCTAACTTTATTCTAGTCTCGTAAACAAGAGACGTAGCATTCTCTTGAGAATCGTCCTGAACAGCAACGTCTGCTGCTGGTTCCGCCGTTGCAGGGCTTTCGCCTAATCCTTCTTGTAGAACCCGTCCAGATTCGTCCCCATCTTGACCCTGCTCCTCTCCGCCCAACTCTTGACCGGCTGACCCATCTTCACTGCTTGCAGGGCTTTCGACTCCAACTCCTCCGGTGTCAGGAACTTCAACGACTCCATCGCTGGTAGGTGACCGAACGTCTCCTTGTATTTCTGCACCGCTGGTGACAGGGGCTTCTGCTTGAGTTCTCTTACGGGCATCTCTTATCTCCGATACAGGACGCGAATCAGACTGAATGTCTCTCATTAGTTTATAGGCTTTTGGTGCGCTTTGCTTCAATAGCCTTGGGTTAGAAATATACAGAGCGCCTAGCTGGGCGAAGACCTCTCTCTTTATTGTGTTCGATACGGTCTCATTATTTGAACCATCCAGAATATAAGAAATATAGCTAAACGGATAATCAAAAAACTGACCAAGCTCCGAGCCAGAGACCCAAGAATCGTATAGTTCGTTGGAGACTGCGCCGAGATCAATATTCGCGTTCCCGTTTGCGTCCTGCCCAAGAACAACTTTCAAGCCCGGAAGGCTTGATGTGTAACCTTTGCTAGTATCCTGTAAGTGCCACATTTCATGGGCAATATTAATCATTAACTGCGCGGCACCATCCGCAGTAGAGAGCGCCTCTAAGCTTTTAGCCCCTAAACCTATAGATCCGTTAAGCTCAAAGTGAGCAGCGGCAGCGTCTTCAGGAACTCCGTTTTGACCCTCGGTATAAACATACACCCCTTTTAATAACTTCATTACGTCAGAGGGCATTCCTCTTTCGATCACATTCATGATTGCGTTAAGGGCGCTAGTGACTTGTGGGCTGTCTTGTTCGTATGAAGAACCTAAAGAAGAAAGGGTAATTGGATTGCCTTCTTCAAACTCAACTTGAGGTGCGTTTTCTATGCCTAGTATTTGACGCAATAAGTTACTAACCCCGCCTAAACTTGGGGCAACAAAATCATCATCGCCGCCTTGCTGCGGCTTGGTCTGTCCAGCGGCGGAATCTATTTCAGCAGCCCTGTTTGGGATATCTGAAAAGTTTTCTACAAATGGAACATCACCACCAACTGATACAGAGGATGACACGACAGCATCTGTACCTTGTAATGGGACAGGCTGCGATTGGCTTTCAAGCTCCATCTCAGCAAACTCTCGGTCTAAACCATCTAGTCCTTCTAGCTGGCTACTGTTATCTACTACAGGTTGAGACGGTACTGTGCTCTCTTGCGCCTGAGTAGGCACAGGCTGTTCCTGTTCCTGTTCCTGTTGCTGTTGCTGTTGCTGTTCGCTTGTATCTGCCTGCTGACCGGAGCCATCATCGATACCTAAGATCTCAGAGGCAACTATATCCCCGTCTACTAAAAGGGCTGATCCGGTTTCGGTTAGCCCATACGATATAACACCGTCTTGGTCTATATCAGACTCAACAAAACCTCGCTCCTCTAGAATGTCTAAAGTTTCTTGCTGACTAGCTGTATCTAACCCGGAGGTCTCAACTATTTCATTAACGGTTAATGAGCCACTCTCTTGAATAACTGACAGCGCATTGAAGAGAGCATCATTAGCCTGCTCAGAGAAATCAGGTAAATCAACTAAATTACTTTCCGAGCTTTGATCGCCAGCATTATCGTAGTTAACCGCAGCAGCTTCACGCTGGGCAACTCGAACTTCTTGCCTCTGCTGCTCAACCGCTGGGTCGAGCCTTCCTGTATTGTCAGCCCCTGAAATAAGACCAACAGTTCCTCCAATAGCGGTGCCGCCTACAGCGCCTGTAACCATCGCGTGATAGTACCCAGACATAGCGTCTTCGCTAGAAAGGTAATCCTCAAACCGCGCCTGCTCTTCTTCCGAAAGATTTTCTTTTGCCCACAAAACGGATGTTCTGGACAGCCACTCTTGGGTAGCCTCAGTCACGCCTTCTCTAACGGCGCCAATCCCAGCTTCCTTTAAGCCAGAAACCGCTCGTTGCCCTAACTTACTTTTAGGGTTCGCAACAGCCTCAAACATTTTTGTGATACGACCACGGTCTTCTACCGCCGCCTCTGCTAAATGACTCTTCAAGCCATCTATACTTTCGTTAGGAAACATTCTTTTAAAAGCTCTAAAGGGAGCGCCGACTGTATCCAACGCACCCATGGCTATGCCCAGCGACATCGCCGCGCCCGGATCTTCTAGCCCAGTTTCTTCTAGTATTCGTGAAAAATTTTCGCCTGTACCCAGAGTCGAACTAACCGCGAAGCCGCCAGCAAGGGCGCCTTTCTGTCCAGCCTTGCCAGCCAAAGGCTTGGCATATCGCCTCATTATGACTTCTTTGTATTGATCTCTACTTCTTCGCTTTATCTGTTCGTCTGCCGCAGCTTTAGCCGCATCATCAAACTTACTCTTAACTCTCTTCTCTACTGCATTTTGGGCTATTTTCTTGGCAGCAACTTTAGCAGCAAAACCACCGACGCCACCGCCAGCTATAGTCGTTACGAGAGAAGGAAGAACATTACCCAGTGTATAAGCAAAGAAGTCTGCCGTGTCTGATATACCTTCCCAGTCATCTTCTAAGGTAACTGCTGGTGCGTTTTCGGCGGCAAGATCCATTTGCTCTTGGTAATAATCTAGACCGTCACGAACCCATTCATCATTTCCAAACATGGAACCAACAGCCGCCTTAGCTGCACCACCTAGAGCAAACGTCTGGTCTACACCAGCGCCAAAGCCTTTACTAAACTCGCCTTGATCTTCATCCTTTTCGACAGGCTGACGCTCACGCTTTTCTCCGCTAAACAGCTTATTGTCAAGATCTTCGTAAAACGGATCAGACTCATAAAGCCTTTCGCTGTCACCTCTAGACGCCCTTACAGCCATAACTAATCCTTACTACTTTTTGATTCCGATATCCATTGAACCGAGAAGTTCTACAAACTTCTGGTATTTTTCAATAGTGTCTTTTCTTCTAGGCAAACCAAATTCGTTATCGTCCCCGACAAAAAATTCATTAATTTTGCTAAGTTGTCCCGGTGTAAGCGTTTCCGAATCTTTATCGATTAGATCTTTAAACTTTCTTCTGCCAATAGGTCCAGTCACTTCAAAGTTTGGAACCTCTGATCGAAGGCGAGCTAGATATTTCTGCGCTCTTCTTGTGTCCGAAACCGCACTGCGCCCGTAGAGCATACTGTTTTGAATCTTTGCTCTAACCTCATCTTTTCTAGCAAGGTATTCTCCGGGAGTCATCGACATATCTATCCCGTACTCATCACTAACACCCTGAATATTTGAGTCTGCGTCCCTTGTTGAAATTAAATCTCCAAAGCTTTCAACACGGTCATCAAGCTCTTTATTGAATTTTTCTACACTGCCATATGACCTTATCTTCCCGCGCTCTTCAGCAATGCCTTTTGCGACAGGGTTGTCTAAAGCGTAATTAACTGCTGTTGAACGCGAATACAGTAGCTGTGCACCTTCATTTAAATCAAAAAAAGCTTTAGGGGGTGGACCACCTCCGGGCGCACTAGATTTTCTGTTTTCAGTAAGCGGAGCATAGTAGAAGGCGAACTCTCCATTTGGCAGTTGGACCTCATTCCACACCGTTGCGCTTAGTTCGTTAGCTTGATTTGACTCAAGATTAAGAACCCCGGTAGCTTTCATTGTTCCTTGATCAAAACTAAGAGGAGCGTTAGGAAAGTTAACAGGATCTATTTTCGAGCCAACTAACTTAGATCTGTTAGCCCCAAGAACCTCGCCAATACCCGCTAGAGCATATGGGTTGTTTGCCTGCTCCTCTGTGATGGTTCCGTTATCAGCCGCGTTCTGAAGTAACTGATTAGTTGCTGAAAAGTTTTCTGGGTTATCTGGGTTGTATATTGCTTTCAGAGAGAAGGCGCTTTTATCGCTAAATAATTCTGGAGTATTTTCCATGACGGCAAAAGCTTCTGAAGTTTGTCCTTTATTTGCAAACTGAATTAACTGATCAAGTCCAGTTGCTGCCCTTTCATCACTTGCAGCCTGCCTTTCTACTATTTCTGCACGGTCCAGTGCAGATGACGTTTTGATCGCGGCGACTTTTTGGGCATTAGCAGCGTTTATCCGGGCGTTGTCTACCGCAGTGGGGGGTTTAGGTTTTAAATTTCCACTTTCATCATATTTGTTTGCTTGGTTCTTAGCCATTAGAAGGTCCGCTTGCGCTCTTGTTTGGGCTGCGTTCGCGTTTACACCAGAAGTTTCTGCTTGTGTTCTTCTAAGGTCCGCCAGTCCTTCATTTTGTAATCTGTCGTTTTTTCTTGCGGCTCTTTTATCTTCGAGAAGACCTTCTCGGTAAGCTTTGTCTGACGCAAGCTCCTGCTCTGCTATGTCAGCTTTTCTTTGAGAGGAATAAAAGTCATTTACTAGACCAAAACCTTGAGATAGACCTTCGCCAAATCCAGCTACGTTACGAGCCATATATCACCTAATCGAATAATTTTGTAATGAGATAAGCAGCACCTAAGCCAATTGCAAGCGGACCAGCAATGGCTGCAATATTAGCCAATGCTCCGCCCGCTCCAGCTCCTGCGCCTGCGCCTGCTCCTGCTCCACCAGCGGCAGCGCCACCGGATGCTGCGCCACCAGTAGTAACAGCGCCACCAGTAGTAACAGCGCCACCAGTAGTAACAGCGCCAGCTTTGGCAGCAGCAGCGGCTTGTGCGGCATCCAATGCCGCAACTGTAGAGTTCTGAATAGCCGTGCCTGTTGTTCCGGTTGTAATTGGAGCGGTGTTTGCCATCGCAGCAAGCTTGCCCTCTGTTACGAGTGCCGATGTATTTCCAGTAGTTACAGCAGTATTCCCCGATGCGAGGCTAGGAGCAGGAACTCCACCACTGCTTAAAGGAGGCATACCTCCAGCCGGCGCAGGGGTGGCTGCCGCTAGATTTTTCATCCCGTACATAGCCCCTATACCTGCGCCAGTACCCATTGTGTTCATGGCTTGAGCGTCTTTCTGTGCGCTGATTGCTTCTCCTGCCTGAACCCTCTGAGCCTCTAAATTGGCGTTAGCTCTAAAGCCAGCAATAGCTCTTCTGTTAAGCCCTTGTCCTGCTGCGATTAATGTCATGTTTAACCTCTAGCCTTTTGTGCAAGTGATCCGCCAGTACCGCTCATAATTTGAGAGCGACGATCTTGGTCACGCATTCTTGTATCGTTTAAGCCGCCTACTAAAGCCGAAACTGTAGAGTTCTGATTGGCAGCGCCCATATTGTTAGCTACCCCAAAACGCTCCATAGATCGACCCTGCTGCCCTGATACATTAGCTCCTGCGCCGATGATCGATGAGCGAGTACGGTCCAAATCTCCTTGTAGAGATTGCGTGCCGGTTGCGGTTATTTGCCCAGCTAAAAAATTCTCGACAGGAACAAATCTGTTTCTGTAATCCGCTGTCTGTGCGCGAGTAATATCAGCAAACATTTCATCGCCCGGAAAGCCACGCGGGTCAGGGGTATACGTTTTATAGGCTAACGCGGCGTAGGGATTGCCTTGGCTTCCGTTATACCCGTAGAAATCGCTGACTAGGCTTCTAGTCTCTGGACTTAGCCTTTCTAGGTAATCTTCAAATTGACTCATTACGCAGTCCTCTGGTTAAGCCCGTATCCAGCCGCCATACCTGTCGCTGTTCCAGCAAGGTTTTGCAAACTACTTGACCTCATGAAATCCTGACCGGCTTGGGCTGACGCTCGGTCAACTCCCATTTGCGCTGAATCCACTTGACCTTGTACCGCTTGGCTTGCCAGACCTTGTCCCATTGCCACGACATTACTTAGTTGGTCGTAGCCTCTGTCAGTACTTGCAACGCCAGCACTGGCTCCTGCCAATCCCATGCCTCTGGCTTGCGCCGCTCTTAAAGAATCGGACTCACCTTGAAAAGCTCCAGATGAGGGATCGTAACCACGCTGGAAACCAGCCTGCTGCATATCGTTTAAGCCCTGCTCGTAAAGAGCAGCGGTTTGCGTTGTCGCTCTACCCATAGGGTTTCCATAATTTCGGGCAAAGCTATCTTCATTAAAATAATTAGTTGCTTCGCCAATCATCATGTTTTCTATAGGAACGAAAGTCTCTCCATAGCGTTGCAGGCTAAATCTTGCAGCCTCTGCTAAAGCTCGTTGAGACTCGCGCTCTTCTGGTAAATTGCTACCTCCGCCTCCGCACATATCAAACCTTCCTTTTCATTATGTTTCCGACCTGCTTAAAACCGGATCTTAAAATTAGTGACTCGTATCCTTTCCCGGCGATTCCGCTGGTTATTCCTATACATACTTCGTTTGCGTTTTTACTTTCCGCCCACGCTGTAAACTCGCGAACCAATGTGATAATTGGCTTAACAATTCCACCCCGTTCTTCAGGGTCAAAAACCATCACAAGATCTTGAGCAATCTTTTCATGTGAGAAGAAGTACTCAGTTATAGTCCCCAGGAAAAACCCAATTACTTCATCGTCTTTATCCACCACCCTGATAAAGGTGCTGGACTCTGGATCTGTCCCTGACACAAGCCAAGCAAAACACTTGCCGTCAGACCACCCGCAATGGGAGTAAAAACTATTTTCCTGAAACCATTTCCCTAACGTATTGATCTGGTCAAAATCACTTATGCGCGGACGCCGAATGGTATAAGCCACTTCGTCTCCTTGTGTTTTTTCAGAGGGGAATACGCACGGTTCGTCCGCTCTGAAAGAGGGCATCCGTGCGTTAAAAAGGGGGGCGAGATTGTCCTATCTAAAAGAGCCGTGATGACTCTTCAATCTCTACAAATCTTCTAATATTTTACTTGGTTACCATTGTATTTCATAACTTTTTATGCAGTGATTATCTGTTCGTAAGCCAAGCCAGCAACCCACCAATCGCGGCAGGAACTAAAACGATCACCACCATAAAAATCAAAGCGTACTGGGTCATTTCCTTCTTAAACTTCTTCTTCCTAATAGCCTCCGCCTTGATAAACGCTTGTCTGTTTTTTCTAGCCTCCGCCATTTTGGACATCATGTCCATCCAGAGATCCATGCGGTTGGTCATCAAGAATACCTCTTTAATATTGTCCCTCGATTGACGCAGCGTCTCCTCTGCCATAACGATTTTCATAGCCTCGGCTTCGGTTAAAGTCTTACTGTTCTTTGCTCGTTGCAGATCAAATTCAGCAGCACCCAGCTTTCCAATATACCCGCCTAATGACTCAATATTTTGAGCCGCACCCGCAGCCATTTCCAAGGCTTTGCACGCTGCACTTATGGCTGCCACTGCTTCAAATATCATTTTTAACTTGGTGCAGTCGGAAAGGTTACATCCTGTAATGTTATTATGTGGGCAAAGTTTTCAGTTATGTCCCGTAAATCCTGACGGTACAACTGCCATGCTGTTCTTTGTTCTGCTGCAAGCGGTGAGTCAGAGGCTTGTGTCCAATCACTCCTCATTAACAAGTAGTCTCGACGCATACGAACCACCGCCCACATCTCAGCTAAAGCTTCTGCGTCCGTCTGTGTAATCTCGACAAACTCACCG
>Ga0209710_1000381_pt1 | contig 43632 bp, 40 predicted proteins | sample ArcticOcean_MG_C_5_FD_187436 | JGI IMG/M metagenome (GOLD analysis project Ga0209710, IMG submission 187436) | Marine microbial communities from western Arctic Ocean - ArcticOcean_MG_CB4_138 (SPAdes) (version 2) | ecosystem: Environmental > Aquatic > Marine > Oceanic | place: Arctic Ocean...
ACAGGTCGCGCTATATCTATTGCGCCAAATGGATCTGGAGGTGAGGCGTTTGTTGGTATTGGAACTGACAGCCCTGACAATAATCTAGATGTAATAGGAGGTATCAGTGCCCAAAAAGACGGTCAGGTATTTTATGGAAAGCCTGTAACAGGTTTGGCCACCGCTATAACAGAGTTTTCTAATTCTACAGGCTCTCTAGAACCACGTATAAAGTTAGTAAATAGTACGGGCGCAGAGAAAATTATTTTAGATGGTGCAAATTCGCCGGATGGAGGTGTTATATTTAATACTACTTTAGACGTTGTCCACGATAGCGTCTCCGTCCCCGGCGCAGCCGCTACAATTACCAATGCTACCAACCCCGGCCCAACCTTACTTCTCAAGAGTAGTGCAGGAGGAAATCTTATTGAGGGTGGCTCGCCCGCAAAGTTAGACTCTTTTACAGTTAATTCTCTGGGACATATAGGAGCCCCACAACTTAAGGTTGACGGTGGTGATATTGAAGTAGACGATTCTGCAAACGGGCTAATATTAAGATCTCCAGGCGGAACAAGATACAGAGTTACAGTAAACAACTTAGGTGCATTAACCGTGTCAGCAGTGTAAATATCAAGTAAAACAAGTAATAATACCATTATGCAACACAGCATATAATTAATGTATAAATTAAATTAAATTAAATCATGGCGGACGCTATAGTAAAAAACCTTAGTTTTGGAAACGAAGCTAAAGTTAAAATATTTAAAGGAATAGAACAACTCACGAACGCTGTTAGCTCTACTTTAGGGGCTAGTGGTAAGTGTGTAATAATGGAAGATCAATCAGGTAATCCAATTATAACAAAAGATGGTGTGACTGTCGCTAATTCAATTATACTTCAAGATCCCATTGAAAACATGGGTGCAACTCTCTTAAAAGGTGCAGCAAGAAAAACAGTCAATGAAGCAGGAGATGGCACAACAACCGCCACTGTACTAGCTCATGCTATTTTAAACGAAGCTATAAAGAAAGATATAAACGACAGAGACTTAAAAGATGGTATTCAAAGTGCTGTTAAAAAAGTAGTTAAGTATCTTGAGAAAATAAGTACACCAGTAAAAGGTACTATGATAGATGATATAGCAACTATATCAACTAATAATGATAGCGAGTTAGGTAAACTGATTGGAGATGCTTTTAGAGAAGTAGGGGAAACAGGTATTGTTACATTAGGCGTATCAGAGAATGGTATTACAGAAACAGAAATTGTAGATGGTATAGAATACCATAAAGGGTATTGCCATCAAAACTTTATTACTGACCAAGAAAAAGGTATTGCTGAATTAGAAAAACCTTTAGTTTTAATTATAGAATCTAAAATAGAATCTATAAGACAGATCCAGCCAGTTTTAGAATATGTTATTAAAAACAACAAACCGTTACTAATAATAGGTGAAGTTGAACCAACAGTTTTATCTGCTTTAGTTATGAATAAACTAAAAGGAAATATAAAAATAAATGTTGTTGATGCTCCAGCTTTTGGGTTACGTAAAAAAGAAATATTAAATGACTTAGCGTTATTAACTAACTCTACTATTATAAATGAAGATTTAGGTGATGATTTAAATGCAATACAAATAGATTATTTAGGTGAATGTATAAAGTCAGTTTCCCAAGAAAATCAAACAGTGATTCAAGTAGAAGAAATACCTGATGAAGCTAAAGATTTTATAGAAAACATTAAAAAAGATTTAAAGAAAAAACATCCAGCTCATGTTGTAATTAATCTAGAACGTAGATTAGCTAGACTAAGTGCTAAAGTGGCTATAGTTAAAGTAGGTGCTTTTTCTGATGTTGAATTAAAAGAAAAAACAGATAGAGTAGAAGACGCTATATGTGCTACTAAAGCCGCTATTAAAGAAGGTATAGTTCCCGGTGGAGGAATTGCTTTGTTAAATGCTTCACAAAATGTTGTATCTAAATCAGCAGGAGAGACAGTGTTGCTAGAAGCAATTAGAGCACCATTTAAGACCATATTAGCAAATGCTAATATAACATTAAGTGATGATCAAAACTTTAAGAAAGGAGCAGGTTTAAACGTGGTTACAGGAAAAATGGTAAATATGGTAAGGTCAGGAATTATTGATCCTTTGCTGGTAACAAAAAGTGCCTTAATTAATGCGGCTTCCGTAGCTACTACAATTCTTTCTACAGATTGTGTAATCAATAATATGAGAATAGATGAAAGCAATAGGTAGAAATTTAATAATAGAAAAGCTAGAGGAGCAAATACAGAAAACTAAAGGTGGATTACTTTTAGCTGAAATACACAGAGATGACATTAGGTACTTAAAAGCTAAGATTATAAGCGCCGGAGAAGATGCCTTAGGTGTTAACAAAGGCGACACAGTGTTTTATGATAAACACGCTGGCCACAAAATACAAGACAATCAAAAAATATATCACGTTATAAAGTCAACAGACGTGGTCGTTGTTTTATGAAAAAGCTAGAGGCAGAAGATTTAAAAACTCTTAACCTGCTTAAACATTATCGTATAATACGTAAATGGGCTTGTAAGAACAACGATCTAAACGAAGCTGATTTAGAACTACTGATATATTTAGATTGTATAGACATGTTTAAAAAGAAAGACTTTGAAGACGGTGTCTATTCTTATAGTTGGGATAATAGAAGATGGAGTAGATTAATAAAAGGTGAGTGGATAACAGTTTGGAGACAGAGAAACAGAACTACTCAAAAATACAATATCTATAAAGTTTCTTTTAAAGGTAAGCAACTTATTAAAAGAATATATCGAATCATGACAGGTGAAGATGATATACCAACAAGTAAAAGAAGAAATAAAATAATAAAAGGAAAAACATATATGGATAAGGTTTTGACTAAATCTATATATAAGGTTAATAAAGATAAAAACAGATAATATGGCAGCAATATCAGCAGCAGCAGCGGGAGCCGTAGGAAGTAGTACGAGTGGAGGAGCACTAGGTACAGCTGGAGCTATAAACCAATCTATGTTAGGCGGAAGTTCATTTTTACAAGCTGGGAGAGATGTTATGCAAAGTAGAAGTAGCAACGCAATGACACAAGCTCAACAAGCTGCACAGCAAGCGCAGGCCGATGTACCAGCTACGCCAGAGTTGTCCCCTGAAGAACAAGCTATAGAAAAACAAAAAGCTGAAGGTGGAACTATGGGTAATGTTTCACTTTATGGTAATATTAGAAATGGAGTAAATGCCGAGTTTAGTAATAAAGTAGCAAATGAACAAAAAGAATTTGAAAACCGCGAACCAGTTGAACTAGCTAATCCTTTAGGAGCACCACTAGAACCAATGGGCGCTGTAGGAGGTATGGGTTCTGCTATTACAGGCGGGGTTTTACCACAAAATGGATCACCTTTTACTGGTCAAGCTCAAATGAATGCGGGTCAAATGTTTGGACAAACCTATGGCGGTATGTTTGCTGGAGCCTCAAAAAAATAAAACAATGGAATCAAAGCAATTAAAAGAAATAGCTAAAGAATTAAGAGCAGCGTCAGCTATGCATAGAGGGCAAGCTGCTAAAATAGATAAGATGTTAAAGTCGGTAAAACCTAAAAAAGGAAAAAAATAAAAAACTAAATTATGCACAGCAACAAGTATGACCCAGCAATGGAAAAATTAAAGCCAGGTAGCAAAGTAGGTGTAGTAGGAGAATCTCATATTTGGGATGGGCCGCTAGATCAACAAGGAAGACTACACGGCGAAGGAGCCAGTAATGGAATAACTGGAATGCAAATATTAAAAGCAGAAGTGCCTTACAAAGGGTTGAATGCTGTTTTATGTGCGCAGCGTAATTCATAAATTTAAAAATTAAAAACAATGGGACAATTTCCAACGAATGACGGTGTAGTAGGACGAGCTATGCCTTTAACAGCTATTATGGTGAACACTATAGACGCTAGACCAGCTTGGTTATTTCAAAACAGCGGAAAACCAGGCACAAATTTAGATTCTTCAGTAATATACTGTGGAACTATGCCGGCAGACGCTTTTATTGAGGTTATACTACCAGGCACTGTAGGGCCAAGTGTTGTAAGCGGTTTTGTTTCACCCGGGTACGTTGGATCCGGAGGGACTGGATATGAAGATGCTAGATTTAATATTGCTACAACCAAACAAGGTGCAGGTGGAAGCGGTGCTGGTTTAACTGTTAACTTTACAGCTGTAGATGGAGTTGTTCAAACAGTAACCGTTAATACGCCTGGCACAGGTTACTTAAATGGAGATTTAATACAAATTGCCCAACCAGGTGTACCTGGCTCTGGTGCTATATTTAGAGTAGAAACATCAGCTGGATTACCAACAGCGACTCAAGCTGTAAAGTTTGCGGGTTTACAATCTGGATCAATATTACCAGTAGCTGTAGATTATGTTGTAGCAATAGGTGGTACCACTGTTGTTGCTGATTTTGTAGTGTGCAAGTAGTTTAAAAAAGTGAATATATAAATATAATAATTTAGTCATGGCGAATATGTTAATGAATAGAATAGGTGCTGCTAAAGCTGGTAAAGGTTGCGCAGACACAGACGAAGGATGCGTAAGGTCTGCTAGTGATGGAACTTACTATATTTTAAATAACAAAAAAGGTGGAACCTGGAGAAGTGGTTTTGCATCTACTGAAGACGCAAAAAAACAAATAGCAGCAATACACGCAAATTAATAATTATGGCATACAATCACAAAGGACACTACGGTGAATATAGCGGAAACGCGAAACACTCAAAACATCACATGGTCAATTCATGGGAAGAAGAAGATGTATCAAGAGGTAGAAAAGAAATGGCTGAAGGCAATAAAGGACACGCTGAGGCATTGTTTGATGATGCTCACGGTAGTTATAACTATGACGGTGATAACTCAACAGGTGCTGAACATTATGGAGCAGCTAAAAAGGTTAGCTGGAAATATGGAGACGGAACTTACTCAGGTGAATTAATACCTAGCAAAGAAACGTCTACACATAGATATGCTAGAACAGAAAACGGTAAAATAAAATCTTTACCAAAAAATAAGTAAACAGAGTAAACTGATAAATCAAAAAATATAACCAAACCAGGCTTAATAGCCAAAAACAAAAACAAAATGTCAAAATTTTTAAAATTCAACATTGTTAACACAGGAGCCCTAGCAACTCAAGGGACTCAACTAGTTAATGTAGATCAAATTCAAAGCGTAGCGTATGTTGTTGCAACAGGAGTATTATCAATTGTGCTAGACGGCGCGGTGGGCGTAGATGTTGCGTCTTATGCAGGTAGAGTAATAAGCATTACTGTAACAACGACTAAAGATGGAACTGCTGGTATTCCAACAATCACAAATGGAGCCAAGTCACCGCAAAAAGCTGTATATGCAGCATTGACTGCTAATCCAGGAGGTGTACAATCAACTGTTCAACTAGGACTTGACGAAGCTGCAACTCCAGTTCAATTGTATTTCTCTGACTTCACAATCGCAACTGCATTAGTAGCATAATTGATGGAATCTAGGGGATTAGGTGATAGTATAGCTAAGTTCACTACAAAAACAGGTATTAAGACCATTGTAGACAAAGTGTCTGATGGTCTTAAAATACCTTGTGGTTGTGAGAAACGACAAGAATGGTTTAACAAAAAATTTCCATACGATGGCATTTAAAGTATTACCTCCTTTCGATTTAAACAAGATGAATACATCTGTGTTTGAAAGAGATATGGGTGATGATCCGGTTTACGCCAGAACACCTAAGAACGGAGTTATAGTAATAAATGAAAATTTAACCGACCCAGTAGAAAAGCAGAAAACATTAACTCATGAACAAGTTCACGTTGATCAATATAAAAGTGAAGCAAAAAATCCAGGTACTGGATTAGATTATGAGGTGAATTCTGAAGGAGCTGGTAGGGTTATGTGGAAAGGAAAAGAATACGACTATTCAGTTATGCAAGCCGGTAAAGGTCCTTGGGAAAAAGACGCATATAACGCAGAAAAAAATATCTAAAAACAAGTATTAAATTAAACAACAATGGCAAAAATGAAAACAAACCAAGACGGCGGAGCTGTTTTGGCTAAAGACCCTAAAGCTGCTGGAAAGCAACTTGAGAGCAATCAAAAAGGTGCAGCTAAAATTAGAAAAGCTAACTCTACTAAAGGATCGGCTAAGTACGCTCATAAAGGAGCAGCTGACTATAGTACAGAAAAAGGATCTCATGATCACGGTGCTGCAAGAATGGGATACAATCAATCTTTTGGAGCCGCTAGAATGGGTGGTTATGCAAAAGGAGCGGCTAAAGTAGCTAACATAATGAGTTTTGGAGCTTCTAAATACATGAAACATGGAGCAGCTAATGCAGGCCATGGTGGTCCTGATGGTCATGATCATCCGACAATGACAACAACGACTAGAAACACTAGTGGTGGTGGAGGTTCTGCTTCTACTTCATCTAGCAGTGGAGGCGGAAGTTCTAGCTCTACGCAATCAACAGATAATTTATCTAATTACCAAGCGGGTTTAGATCATAATTGGAAGGGAACGGCTACTCCAGAAATGACAGCAGCGGCTAATGCTAAAGTTGCAGCGTTGAAAGCGAAAGACGCAGCAGCTAAAGCAGCTAATGAAGCTAATGCAACATCTTCTAGTAGTTCAGCCAATACAACCAATAGTGGCAATAGCTCGACTAGTTCTGAAACAATTATTTCTCCTAACTCAAAGGCGGAAAGTCAATTACAAGGAGAAATTGCAAAAGAAAACAGCTTTCAATTATCGAATTTTAATAGAGGTGAAGCTGATATAGCAGCGACAAACGATTCTATTTCTGCTGGGCAAATATTTACACAAAAACTCAAGCCATATATGCAGCAAACCGCCAAATCCATTGCTAAAGCTGAAACAGCTGGGGCAAGAGCAGCATATAAATCAAGAGTAAAAAGTGGAGAATTTAGCCGAGCGGAAGCTAAAGAGATCTACCGAACAAGCCAACCCCTCAAAAAGTAATTCATAAAAAGAATAACCAAGGCACGAATTGAAAAAAATAATACAATGGCTTACAGGTGGCGTTATCAAAGAAGTTGGTAGCGTCATCGATAAGCTTACTACTACGGAAGAAGAAAAACTGCTAATTAAAAAGCAAATCCAAGAAATAATGGAGAAAGCTAATAATGACGCAGATGCCCAAATAACAAGGCGGTGGGAAAGCGATATGAAATCAGATTCATGGCTTTCTAAAAACACTAGACCTATGGCTTTAATATTCTTATCTTTTATGGCTATAGCTTTTATATGGGTTGATAGTCATCACGAGATATCTTTTACTGTAGAGCAAGAATGGATTGGATTATTAAAACAGTTACTTACAACTGTTTATATAGCTTATTTTGGATCACGAGGGGTGGAAAAATTCAAATCTATAAGTAATAATAAATAGTAAGAGTATTAATCAAATAAAATTAAATAAAATGAAAAAACTAATATTATCATTGGCTTTTCTTTTTTCTGTCTTTGTTTATTCACAAGATAGAAAACAATTTGCTGGAGTATGGCAAGATATTAATAACGAAGAAAATGTTTTAGTCGTGTATCACAATAAAATTATTAAATCTTTAAAATTCTGGAATTTTAGATTAAACAAAGAGTTTAATATTAAAGAGAGTTTTTTATATGAAAAAGATGGTTTAGTCAAAACAGAGTATGAAGACAATATTAATAACGTCAAATTTCTTAACGAGTACAAGTTGGATAATAATATATTAACAAAGGAAGCTAACGGTATGCTTCAACAATTCATTAAATTAAATTAAATCAAGATGACTAAAGTAAAAGACATTAAAAAAGTAAACGAAGAAGAGTTAAAGGTGATTCAAGATCAACAAAAAAACTACCAACAAATAGTAGAGCAGTTAGGTTTAGCTGATGTTAGGAAACATGCTTTATTAGCGCAATTGGATTTGTTAGTACCAAACATTGAAGAAACTAAAAAAGCTCTTGAAGGTAAATATGGAAACATAAATATCAACGTATCAGATGGCACTTTCGATGAAATAAAATCTGAGGAATAATGGACAACGTAATAAGAAAAATAAGTATAGGTTCGGACTATAAAAACGATGCTATGCACTATTCAGTTGGACAGGTTGTCTATGGTGGTCATGAAATCGCTTATATAACGTATGACCTAGAAAGTAATTCTTATAACATACATATTAAAAAAAACAATGAGGTATTGCCATGGAAGAGATTTAACTCTAACATGGCTATATCTATTGAGTATGATTTGGAATATTAATGAAAAGTGTTTATGACTTTATAATTGAACCGCTAGGTGAAACTTATAATAACAAAAAAAACGTAGCTGGTAAAGAGCTAGTGTTAAATACTAAAATAGAGAACTACAAGTTTATAAACAACGTAGCGAGAGTACTAGAAACACCTTTGGCTTATGATACACCTATAAATAAAGGTGATTTAATATTAATACATCATAATGTTTTTAGAACTTTTTATGACGTAAAAGGTGTAAAGAAAAAATCTAGATCTTATTTTAAAGATGATAGCTACTTCTGTGCTTTAGATCAAATATATCTTTATAACCCTGGTGGTAAATGGAAATCAATAAACGATAGGTGCTTTATAAAACCCTTAGAATCTAAAGACTCACTAAGAACTGATAAAGAGCAAAAGCTTGTTGGTATATTAAAAATAGGTAATAGCTTCTTAGAAGAGCTAGGAATAAACGAGGGAGACTGCGTTGGCTATACTCCTTACGGGGAATATGATTTCGTGGTAAATGAAGAGCGTTTATATTGTATGAAATCAAATGATATTGTAATTAAATATGGAAGTAAAAAAAACCAAACAGAATATAATCCAAGCTGGGCAAATAGCGGTTGAAGAATTAATCAAAGTCGCTAAAGAGCCCATTATAGATTTTGGCCCTGACATATCTGCGGATAGATTAAAAAATGCTGCAGCTACAAAAAAGTTAGCTATATTTGACGCATTCGAGATATTACAAAGAATTCAAGAAGAAGAAAATATTATAAACGAAATACCTAAAGAAGTTAAAGAGGAAAAGTCTTTTAAAGGTTTTGCTGAAGGAAGATCTAAGAAATAATGTATCAACAAGACTTATATAGAGTATTAAAAAACCACGTTAAACCTAAAGTTCTTAAACGAATGAATAGGTATAATAAGTGGGAATATGGATATAACGAAGACCATGACATGGTGGTTATATCTAAGACAGGTAAGGTGGGTGAGATATATGAAATTCAAAACCTCAAGATAGCACTGCCAGAGAAACCTGAAATTGTTGAAAATTTAGGCGATAATAAGTGGGAAAGAAAACAACTGCCATTAGATTTTAAAAAAATAAAAACAATATTTGATTGGGAAGGTTATCCACCAGATTTTAAAGAAAAATGGTATGATTACATTGATAAAGAGTTTGTGTATAGGGAAGAGGGTTTTTGGTTTATTAACCAAAACAATCCTACTTATATTACTGGTACTCACTACATGTACTTGCAGTGGTCCAAAATTGATGTTGGGAAGCCAGACTTTAGAGAAGCAAACAGATTATTCTTTATATTCTGGGAGGCTTCAAAAGCAGACAACAGGTGTTATGGAATGTGTTATCTTAAGAACCGTCGTAGCGGGTTCTCATTTATGTCCTCAGCTGAAGCGGTCAACCTTGCTACAATTTCAACGGATTCACGGTACGGAATATTGTCCAAATCTGGATCGGATGCAAAGACTATGTTCACAGATAAGGTGGTTCCAATTTCGGTCAACTATCCATTCTTCTTTAAACCGATCCAAGACGGTATGGACAGGCCAAAAACCGAGCTCGCCTATAGAGTCCCTGCCTCCAAGTTTACCCGTAAAAAACTGGAAGCCAATGAAAAAACTCAAGAAATCACAGGCCTTGATACAACTATCGATTGGAAGAACACAGGTGATAACGCCTACGACGGTGAGAAACTCAAACTCCTCGTCCACGATGAAAGCGGTAAATGGGAAAGGCCAAACAACATCCTTAACAACTGGAGGGTTACAAAGACAACGTTAAGATTAGGTTCTAGGATTATTGGTAAATGTATGATGGGATCAACATCAAATGCTTTAGATAAAGGAGGGGATAATTATAAAAAATTATACTATGATTCAAACGTTAAAGAAAGAAACGCCAATGGACAGACTCGCTCAGGACTCTATTCTTTGTTCATACCTATGGAATGGAACTACGAAGGATACATTGACTCTCATGGCATACCTGTATTCGATACACCGAAAACCACAGTAGAAGATCCGCATGGTACTAAAATAAAGCAGGGTGTTATAGAATATTGGCAAAACGAAGTTAATGGATTAAAAGGCGACCAAGATGCTTTAAATGAATTTTATAGACAATTTCCAAGAACCGAAGAGCACGCTTTTAGAGATGAAGCAAAGTCATCTTTATTTAATCTAACTAAGATATACGAGCAAATAGATTATAACGGGGATGTAGGTAAGACAAAGCTAGTCACAAGAGGTAATTTTATGTGGGAAGGTGGAGTAAAAGATACGAAGGTTATATTTGCACCTAATACTAATGGAAAGTTCTATATAACGTGGGTACCTGATATACATCAGCAGAATCAAGTTATAATAAAAAGAGGTATAAAATATCCAGCTAATGATCACATGGGTGCTTTTGGATGTGATCCGTATGATATATCCGGCACAGTAGATGGTAGAGGTTCTAATGGTTCTCTACATGGTTTAACTAAGTTTAGTATGGATAACCATCCAGCTAATCATTTCTTTTTAGAATACATAGCTAGACCTCAGACAGCTGAAATGTTTTTTGAAGACGTACTTATGGCCTGTGTATTTTATGGTATGCCAATACTAGCTGAAAATAATAAACCTAGGTTACTTTATCATTTTAAAAGAAGAGGTTACAGGGGTTACGCTATGAACAGACCTGACAAGTTAAAACTATCTGTGACGGAAAGAGAAATAGGTGGAATACCTAATTCAAGCGAAGACATAAAACAAGCTCATGCATCAGCTATAGAATCTTATATAGAAGACTTCGTAGGTTTAAGATCTACAGGAGATTACGGAGATGTGTATCTTCAAAGAACTTTAGATGATTGGTCTAAGTTTAACATAAACAACAGAACAAAGCACGATGCTTCTATTAGTTCTGGGTTAGCTTTAATGGCTTGTAATAAAAACAAATACAGACCAACACCAATAAACGTAGTGAAAAGCTATAATTTAGGTTTTAAGAGATACAATAACAAGGGAACAATATCAAAAATAATTGAATAAATGAAAATGTATACTAACTCAAATAGCGCCTTTCCAAGTCAGGTAGTACCGGATGCAGAAAAAGCCTCGTGGGAATATGGTTCGCAGGTAGCGCAGGCTATTGAGACAGAATGGTTTAATCAAGGAAGAACTAGTGGTAATAGATATCTTACTAGTTTTAATAATTTTCATCATTTAAGATTATACGCTAGAGGAGAGCAACCTGTTCAAAAATACAAAGACGAACTATCTATAAACGGCGACTTGAGTTACTTAAACTTAGACTGGAAGCCAGTTCCTATTTTGTCTAAGTTCGTAGACATAGTTGTTAATGGTGTGTCTAGTAAAGAATACGACATTAAAGCTTATTCTCAAGATCCTGAGTCTGTAAAAAAAAGAACTATGTATGCAACTGCTGTTGCTGAAGATATGTTTGCTAGAGAACAAATGGAAGCAGCTCAAAAAACTTTAGGTATAGATTTACAAAGAAGTTCATTACCGCCAGATGAAATACCTAAAACTCAGGAGGAGTTAGAATTGCATTTACAATTAAGTTACAAACAATCAATAGAGATTGCAGAAGAGGAAGCTATAACAACTACATTAGCTAAGAATAAATGGGAATTAACTAAACGTAGATTAAACGAAGATTTAGTAGTTTGTGGTATTTCTTGTGCTAAGACAAGTTTTAATACAGCAAATGGTATAACTTTAGATTACGTTGATCCAGCTTATTTAATTTACTCATACACTGAAGATCCTAATTTTCAAGATATATATTACGTAGGTGAGGTGAAGTCAATAACTATACCTGAGTTAAAAAAACAATTTCCAGATATTTCAGAAGAGGAACTACAAAGAATTCAAGAAATGCCTGGCAACAAGCAGTATATAACTGGCTGGGGTAACTACGATAACAACACCGTTCAGGTTATGTATTTTGAATACAAAACTTATATGAACCAGGTTTTTAAGTTAAAAAGAACTGAGAATGGTTTAGAAAAAATCATAGAAAAAACAGACGAATTCAATCCTCCACCTAATGATGGGTTTGAAAGAGTAAGTAGATCGATAGAAGTTTTATACACTGGCGCTAAGGTATTAGGAACAAATACTATGCTTAAGTGGCAATTAGCAGAGAACATGACTAGACCAGCAGCAGACACTACTAAGGTAGAAATGAACTATGCTATTGTTGCGCCTAGAATGTATAAAGGTAGAATAGAATCTATTGTAAGCAGGTGTACAGGTTTTGCAGACATGATACAGTTAACACATTTAAAAATGCAACAGGTGTTATCTAGAATGGTTCCAGATGGAGTATTCTTAGATATGGACGGATTAGCTGAGGTTGATCTAGGTAATGGTACAAACTATAATCCAGCAGAAGCATTAAACATGTATTTCCAAACAGGTTCTATAGTTGGTAGATCACTTACGCAGGATGGAGATCCTAACAGAGGTAGAATTCCAATACAAGAATTACAATCATCAGCTAGTGGTCAAAAATTAGCTGCTTTAATTCAAACGTATCAATACTACTTACAAATGATACGTGACGTAACAGGGCTTAATGAAGCTAGAGACGGCAGCTTGCCAGACAAAGACGCTTTAGTTGGTCTTGCGAAAATGGCCGCTAATCAATCAAACATAGCTACTAAACATATAAATCAAGGTAGTTTATATATTGCTTTGAGAATATGTGAAAACATTTCTTTAAAGATAGCAGACGTATTAAGATTTCCTTTAACAGCAAATGCTTTAATAGAAAGTATATCCGTTTATAATGTAGAAACTCTTAGGGAAATATCAAACTTAAATTTACACGATTTTGGTATATTTTTAGAATTAGAACCTGATGATGAAGAGAAAGCAGCTTTAGAGCAAAACATACAAATAGCTCTACAATCTGGTGGCATAGATTTAGAAGATGCTATAGACATACGTCAAATAAAAAACCTTAAACTTGCTAATCAATTATTAAAGCAAAGACGTAAGAAGAAGATAGAGAGAGAACAAAATCAACAGCAAGCTATGATAGCTGCTCAAGGAGAAGCTCAATCAAAAACAGCAGAGCAAACGGCACTAGTAGAAACACAAAAGCAACAATCTTTAACTTCTCAGAAAGTAAGTATAGAACAAGCTAAGTCTCAATTTGAAATACAAAGAATGCAAACAGAAATGCAACTAAAAGCTCAACTAATGCAGCAAGACTTTGGATATCAAATGCAATTGGCACAAGTAAAAACTGGAGCAGAAGGCTCTAAAGAAAGTGAAATAGAAAATCGTAAAGACAAGAGACTGAAAATGCAAGGTACTCAACAGAGTAAATTAATTCAACAACGTCAAAACGATTCTAACCCTGTAGATTTTGAAACATCAGGAGGAAGTGAGCTTGGATTCAACATAGAAGAGTTGATGCCTAAGATTTAATTAATTATATAATATTTTATCATGTCAGAAGAAACAAAAACAAATGAACCTGTTAAGCAGGAGGGTGAGTTTAAAATTAAAAAGAAAACTCCTAAAAAACTTGGACACTTAAGTGGAAACGATCCAGTTAAAGTGGACTTAACCAAACCAGAAGCTACTGGAGATATTACTCCAGATCTTATAAAGGTTAATGTTCCTAGTGAATTAATAAAAAAAGAAGAAAACGACAATGCCATTCGTATCGGAGAAACAGGAGAAATTCCTGAAAATAAACAAGCCGGAGATTTGGTTGAAGTGGACAAACAAGTACAAGAGCCCAGCGCGGTTGTTGAAGAAGTCTCTCCAATCCAAGAAATAACCGATGAAGAAGTCAAAGAGGTTAAGCAAGAAATAAAAGAAGCTTTTAGAGACAAAGAGGTTCTAGGAAAAGCTTTACCTGAAAATGTAGAAAAACTTGTTACTTTCATGGAAGAAACAGGTGGATCATTACAAGACTACGTAGCATTAAACAAAGACTACTCTAAGCTAAATAGCTCAGAAGTATTAAAAGAATATTATCTTAAATCTAAACCACACTTAGAACTAGATGAAATTGCTTTCCTAATGGAAGACAATTTTAAGTTTGATGAAGATGTAGATGAAGAGCGTGAAATCCGTAAAAAGAAACTAGCGTTTAAAGAAGAAGTTGCAAAAGCAAAACAATACTTAGAAGGTTCTAAGAGTAAATACTACGATGAGATCAAGTTGAGACCAGGCGTAACTCAAGAACAACAACAAGCATTAAGCTTTTACGACCAGTACAAGGTGCAGCAAGAAAAAGCGCAACAACAACACGGTGATTTTAGAGATCGTACTAAAAAACTATTCAGCCAAGATTTCAAAGGTTTTGATTTTAATGTTGGAGAAAAAAAATTTAGATACGGTGTTAAGAATCCAGATAAAGTTGCTGAAACCCAGGTGGATGTTCAAAATTTCGTCAGTAAATATTTAGATAAAGACGGGAATATGATTGATCCAGCAGGGTATCATAAAGCTATGTATGCTGCGATGAATTCTGATAAAATAGCTCATCATTTTTACGAACAAGGAAGAGCTGATGGTATTAAAAATGTTATCACTAATTCCAAAAACCCTACATCAGAAAAGCCTAGGCAAGCTGCCGGTGAAGTTTTTATAGGGGGAATGAAAGTAAAATCGATCAGCGGGTTAGATTCATCAAAACTTAAAATACGAACAAAAAAATTTAACTAATTAAAAATTAAAAATTATGAGTTTATCTCCACAGTTTGGGACAATTTTACCTTCTCAAACTCAACAAATTTTACAGCAAAACTATCTTCAATTTGATGGTGCTGCTGGCGGTAACTTTGCTCAGCAATACTTACCAGAGCTTTACGAAGCTGAAGTAGAAAGATATGGTAACAGAACGTTATCAGGTTTCTTAAGAATGGTTGGCGCTGAAATGCCAATGACATCTGATCAAGTAATTTGGTCGGAACAAAACAGATTACATATATCATATGATGGTTGTACTATAGCTGCAAACGGATTAGACGTCGATGTAACAGCTGGTGGAACGATCGCGGTAACTAACGTTATCTCGCCTGCTTCAACAGTAGTTATCATGGATGACTTTGGTGGTGAAGTAAAAGCATTTGTAAATGCTTCTGACACTACTACAGGTATTGTATCAGTACAACCTTATGCGTTTACAGATTTACAAGCAGTAGGAGCTACTGGAGCTGGGCTTGCTGGTACTGTAAAAATATTTGTTTATGGTTCTGATTATCAAAAAGGACAAAGTGCTGTTGGTGCTGCGGCTGGAGCTAATGCTATTGCTGCTGCTAACCCTATGGTTAGTGTGTCTCCTGAATTTACTACTTTCAGTAACAATCCTATTATCGTAAGAAGTCAATACTCTATTAACGGTTCTGACACTGCTCAGATCGGTTGGGTAGAAGTTGCTACTGAAGACGGAACTGGAGGATACTTATGGTACTTAAAAGCTGAGTCTGAAACAAGATTACGTTTTGAAGATTACTTGGAAATGTCAATGGTTGAAGGTGAACTTAAAAATGCCGCATCTCCTATCGCTGGAGCTGTTGGTGCAGGTATCATTGGTACTGAAGGTTTATTCGCTGCTATTCAAGCTCGTGGAAACGTAGAAGTAGGATTTACTGCTGCTGCTGGTATCGATTCTTTCGATGCTATTCTTAAGAACTTAGACACTCAGGGAGCTATTGAAGAGAACATGTTATTCTTGAACAGAAACACTGCTCTTGATTTTGATGATATGTTAGCTTCTATCTCTGGAGGATACGCTGGTGGAACTGCTTTTGGTTTATTTGAAAATTCAGAAGAAATGGCTTTAAATCTTGGATTCTCAGGATTTAGAAGAGGTTCTTATGATTTCTATAAAACAGACTGGAAATACTTAAACGACGCTTCTACGCGTGGTGCAATGACTGGACCTGCTTCTATTGAAGGAGTATTAGTTCCTGCAGGTACTTCTACTGTTTATGACCAAATTTTAGGTACAAACATTAGACGTCCTTTCTTACACGTAAGATATAGAGCTTCTCAAGCAGATGACAGAAGAATGAAATCATGGCTAACAGGTTCTGTTGGTGGTGCATTCACTTCTACATTAGATGCAATGGAAGTAAACTTCTTATCTGAAAGATGTTTAGTAACTCAAGCTGCTAATAACTTTGTATTATTCAAAGGAATCTAGAGTAAATTAATGTAATTCTTACCCTCGTTATATCAACGGGGGTAATTATTACTCTTATTAAATTATTTAATTTTATTATATTATGTCAAAAAAAGAAACACAATTAAAATCAAATGGTTGGGAAATAAAAGATAGAACATATTTTTTAAGAGACTCAACTTCACCGTTAACTTTAACAATACCTGGTAAGCATACTAAAAAGCATCCTCTACTTTGGTTTGATAAAGAAACAGGAACTCAAAAAGAATTAAGATACGCTACTAATCAAGCATCTGTATTTGTTGATGAGCAGAAAGGTGAGGCTACTATGGGTCATATAACATTTAGAGACGGAACATTAACAGTTCCTAAAGAAGAACAAGCTTTACAGCATCTTTTGTCTCTGTATCACCCTTTATTAAACACAAAATATAAAGAACATAAACCACAAGATATAGCTGTTGATCAGTTAGAAGATTTAAACTATGAAATAGATGCTTTAATTGCTGCTAGGGAAATAGATATTGATCATGCAGAAGCTATTATGAGGGTAGAGATTGGATCTAAAGTAAATAGCATGAGTTCTAAGGAGCTTAAAAGAGATTTACTTATATTTGCTAAGCGTAATCCTAGATTATTCATAGAATTAGCATCAGATGAAAATGTCCAACTTAGAAATTTTGCTTTAAGAGCATCAGAGCTAGGTATAATTTCTTTATCTCAAGATCAAAGAACTATAACGTGGGCTTCAAACGGAAGAAAGCTTATGAATGTTCCTTTTGATGAAAATCCTTTTTCAGCTTTCGCTGCTTATTTAAAAACAGATGAAGGTGTAGAAGTCTATAAGTCTATAGATAAAAAAATGAAATAACAGGTGATTATAATAATGGGTGATCACTTGCGTGGTCACCTAATTATTAAAATAAAAAAAATAAAATGGCAATAAACGTAAACCAAGTTTATCAAACGGTTCTACTTATCTTAAATAAAGAACAAAGAGGGTATTTAACTCCTGATGAATTTAACAAGATATCTACACAGGTGCAACTTGAGATATTTGAATCTTACTTTGAAGATCTAAATCAACAGTTACGTGTGCCAGACAACGATAGCGAATATAGCGATCGTGTTAAAAATACTCAAGAAAAGATTGCACTCTTTCAAGAATCGGGAACGTGTCCTTACGTTGGCCCGTATTTTAGCACCCCAACAGTATCCGGTGCAACAACATCTCAAACATTTACAACCACAACATCTCAGCAGTACGTTATAACAAATATAACCTCTACTGAACTAGATGCTGGTCAACCCAGCGTTACACTAGAAGATGCTAATGGTAATCAAATAGCTTTAGCTGAGTTTAAAGATTGGACAATATCAGGAACCACTTTAACTTTAACGAGTCAACCAGCGACTGGAAAAAACTTGATACTTACGGTAAATGAATTTGATTTTTACAAAATAGGAACTGTAATACATAAAGACGAGAACCCTGTTCAATATGTTCAACCAAACGAACTTTTTGAATTAAATCTTTCTCCAATAACTAAACCATCTACTACTTTTCCAGTGTATAAATATAAAGATAGGCAAATATATGTTTATCCTACAACTATAAAAACAGACATATCTTGCACTTATTTAAGAAAACCATTAAGCCCTTTGTGGAATTTCACAGCTGTAGCTCCTAGTTTTCAATATGTATATGACGCAGGCGGATCAGTTAATTTTGAGTTACACCCAGTGGAGCAAACTGAAGTTATACTTAGAATTCTTATGTATGCTGGTGTTATCGTTAAAGACGCTCAATTAATACAAAGCGCTGGTCAACAAATAGCTATAGATAATCAAAACGAAAAACAATAAGCAATGGCTATACAACCTACAAATAGTGGATTAATAACAGAAACTGGGCGACAATACTTTGAAGGTGCTCAAGGTTTTAGAGGTGATGGAACTGAGCTTTCATTTCCAACTACATTCAACACAGATCTTTTCTTAGGCAGTTGGAATCAAAACGATAGCGATTACGCTTTAAATAACTTTAAATTATACACAAGTGTAAGTGGATCACCTGGTTCGGCTTTTCAAGAATATGTTAATAGTTTTTCTGTAGTCAATAACGCAGTGGTATTTCCTGCTGGTTTTGCTCCAGCTGATGGCTTATTTATAGTAGTTCAGTTAAAAATATTAACAGGTGGTAAGTATGGCTCAACGCCATCTGAAAAAGCATACGGCCAAACAGTTGAAGATAACTACGGTAGTTACCAATATGTAAAACTAAACGATATTGTAAACAATTTTCTAGTAGGATACGTGGGCCAAGGAAAACTTTTACCAGATTCAAAAAGAACTGACGTCATATTTCATGCAAAGCGTGGTATGCAAGAATTTAGCTACGACACTTTAAAAAGTATTAAATCTTCTGAACTAACAATTCCAGATGGCTTAACACTAGTACTGCCTCAAGATTACGTTAACTACGTTAAGATGTCTTTCATAGATAATTTTGGAGTTAAAAGACCGTTGTATCCAGCAAACAACTTAACTATCAGTCCTTACAATACACAAATACAAGATTCAGGTGGTATACCAACTCAGGATAATTTTGGTAACGATATAGAAGGTACTTCTATAACTCAAGAAAGATGGCATGAGGCTAATGATTCTTTGATAAATGGTAGTTGGACGATGCAAGACTTTACTAATGATATATGGGCATATAACTGGGATAATCCAAGCGCATGGTTTGGTGCAAGTCAAGGTCAGATGTATGGAATGGAACCGCAGTTTTCTCAAACAAACGGATGGTTTAATATGAACGAAAGAGAAGGAAAAGTTTCTTTTTCTAGTAACTTAAAAGGAAGACTAATAGTTTTAGAATATGTATCAGATGGTTTAGCTACAGACTTAGATACTAAACTACCTAAATTAGCTGAAGAAGCTATGTACGCTTATATACTACACGCTATAATTTCTACGCGGGCTGGTCAGCAAGAGTACTTAGTACAGAGATTAAAAAAAGATAAAAGTTCTAAATTACGAAACGCTAAAATTAGACTATCTAACATTAAACTAGATGAGATAGTTCAAGTGATGCGAGGTAAATCTAAATGGATTAAAAACTAAAAAATGGCAGAAGCTAAAAATACTTTTCTAAAGTCTAAGATGAATAAAGATCTTGATGATAGAATATTACCTAATGGTGAATATAGAGATGCTCTAAATATATCCGTTGGTAGATCAGAAGATAACGATGTAGGTTCATTAGAAAATATAAAAGGTAATTCATTAATAACAGCTACCTCGGAAAGTAACAGTAACTTACGTTGTATAGGTAAATTTGAAGACGAAACAGGAAATAGAATATTTCAAGTTTTAACTGATTACACTGATCCTGCTGTTGACTGTACTTCTATAACATACCCTACGGATGCTTCGTCGCCAGAGATGAAAATAACTGTATTAGAATTAGACACTAATAACTATACCACACTTGTGCAAGGAAAGTTTTTAAATTTTGCAAAAAATAAGTGTTGGCAAATAACAGGTATAAATTTAGTTGAAGATCTTTTGTTTTGGACTGACAATAGAAATCAACCAAGAAAGATAAATGTACAGACAGCTTTAAATAATAATACTTATTACACGGAGGAGCACCAAATATCGGTTGCTAAGTACATGCCTTCTTCACCACCTAAATTATACAAAGAAGTAGACACAACGGTTGTATCTTTAACTAGCACTAGCTCGTTTGAAGTTGAAGACGTTACTGGTATATCTGTAGGAATGACAGTGGTTTCTAATACACCGGATAATATTGGTGGTCAATATATAAATGCTAGTGAATTTTTAAAAGTTGCTAGCATTAACGGTGTTGAAGTATTTTTAAATGCAGTTCCGAATCAAACCATTGTTGTTGGTCAAAACATTAGATTTATAGAAACAACTATGACTAATGAAAGTAGCGATCCAAATTGGCCTGGAGATCCTAGTTATTTAGAGGATAAGTATGTAAGGTTTGCTTATCGATTTCAATACGATGATGGTGAATATTCTATAATGTCTCCGTTTACACAAATAGCTTTTATACCCGATCAAAAAGGTTTCTTTTTATATGGCAATGAAAACCAAGCCTACGAAAGTAGTATAATAAGATGGTTTGAAAATAACGTAAATAATATAAAACTAAGAATAGAACTACCAGATGTTGGTTCTGATCCCACCAGAGGAGGAAGTACCTCTAAGAATATTATAACAGAATACAAAATACAAAACATAGATATATTATACAAAGAATCTAATGGTTTAGTTGTTAAAGTTTTAAAAACTATTAACGGTACTACCATGGCTTTGGAGATGAATGAAAATGTATATGTATACGAGTATCAATCTGAGAAACCATATAAAACATTAACAGAAGGTCAAACAACTAGAGTTTATGACAAAGTTCCTGTGAGAGCTGTATCTCAAGAGATAGCTGGCAACAGGGTTATATATGGAAATTTCAAAGATAAACACACACCTTACGATACTTTAAATTACAACTGTACAGTTCAACCTAAGTTAGATCTATATACTTCTTTTGCTGAATACCCTAATCATACACTAAAGCAAAATAGAACCTATCAAATTGGTTTTGTTTTATCCGATAAGTTTGGGAGACAATCTTCTGTTATTTTATCAGAGTACGACACTACATCAACCACTGCGGGTTCTTTACTTTTTGGGGGTTCTACGGTGTTTCATCCGTACTATGACGAGAATGATTCGTTAGATGTTAAAAAATGGTTTGGTGATGCAGCTCTAGTTTTATTAAATCAAACTATAGGTAATTTTACTTTAAATCAAAGTGATAGAAATCTAGCAACTGGAGCTCCTGGATTATACGGAGAACCTACAGCTAGCTGGGTTGTAAGTAATTCAACTAACGACTCTTTAACCCAAAATGGCAACGTGTCCTGGACGTTAACGTTTAGCACACCTACTACAGGTGCTTTGCCAACAACAGATGATTATTTAAGAGGTGAATTTGTTGATTATACTAAAATATTAAGTATAACAAGCGCGGCAGGTGTTACAACTATAACAACTAAAGATAGACCAAATTCTTACTACTTATATATTATAGAGAATACAGACGAAGATACTAAGTTTGCCTATTCTATTAATCCTACAGGTTGGTATTCCTATAAAATTGTAGTCAAACAAAGAGAACAAGATTACTACAATGCTTATTTGCCAGGGTTTTTAGATGGTTATCCTGATGAGATGACTCAAGGTTCTCAGGTTAACTACGTTGTAGACTCTGCTAACGACACGTCTTACGCTGAATTAGAAAACGGAATTAATCAAATACTTTTTCCAGGTGGTGAATTAGACAATACAGCTCATACTGTTTTGCTTAATGATAATATAAATAAAATACCTAGGGATTTATCAGAAGTTGGACCAGATCAAAGACAATATAGAAGTAGTGTAGAATTATACGGTAGAGTAGACAACATATCCAATAAATTTAGTATAACAGGTTTTTTGTGGCTTGGACAAAGCACAGCAGGTGCTGATTTTGTTAATGAAATTACTTTTACAGGGGGCAATGATCCTACAAATACAGCGGTTTTTTGTCCATCAGGCTCTTGCACCGGTTTAGAGCAGCCTTTAGAGGTAGGTATGGGTTTACTTATGGGTAAATGTGAATTTGACACTACGACTGGTGGTTTACCAAACTGCGTGGAAGGTGACCAAGATTATCAATATCCTAAAAGATTTTCAAATGCAACTACAATAACTAAGGTAGAGACGGTAGTTGATCCGACCACTCAAATTATTACAACCACTGTTTCTTTTGCGCCAGGTGGTGCTATAAACGCAGGAGCAAATCATTTAATAATAGAATACGGTGACAATACACAATATTATCCTGTAAAAAAAGCTGATATAGCTTCTACTATTGGTACTGCTCAAGACTTAGGTTTTTATCAATTCTCAGTTGACAACTTTAACGGTAGCGCAGCTAGAAATCTATATCAATTAGAAACAAACCCTATTGTAGCTAGATTTTCTACAAACAAAAAAATAGGTGTTATAGCTGAAGACATGGTGCCTTGGTTGAGTATATACGAGACCGCTCCTGTAGATTCTTTATTAGATATATTTTGGGAAACAACGACTGGCTGGAATTACATATCAGATATAAACCAGGATGTTTTAGCTGGATCAGATAATCCTACTGGATTTACGGATCGTCAATTTAAGTTTATTGAAAACCAAAACTTTGATGGTCAAGATAATAATATATTGACTGGCATAACAGGTGATGCTGATTCTCCTTGGATAACAGATATATTTTTTCCTATAAATAATACTGGTGTACGGTTAACAAACACAACCGCTACTATGACAGTGGTAACAGATTCTGGAGATGATGTATCAGGTGAATTTGCTTTAGAGCAAGTACCAAATACTGATCCTAATGATCCAGGTGGTTACAGGGTTAAGTTTTTAACTAGAAACCACGTGTTTTTAAATTCATCAGCATCTGTAGAGTCTTTTACTTTTTCTTTATCAATACTTTATCCAGCATCAACTCCACCCGACCCTGATGCTTCAACAACGGTTAGAACTTTTACTGGTAAATTGCAAAACTTTGCACCTAGCTTTGATCTAGCGTGTAATAGTTACACTACAGTAACAGGTCAATTAAATACAGGCACTGTTATAGATTTTAATGGTAAGAACGGAACAACTCGTGTATCACAAAATACAGATGATTTATATTGGACAATAACAGCTGGTAATACTAACAATTACTTTGTGATAAATAACCTTACTGGCATAGTGACTTTAAACCAAACCTTAGGAACACCAGCAGGAAGTCAACTAGTTCCCTTAGGAGTTTATACTCTAACAGTACAACTACAAGATGCTGTAAGTGGAGGCAACGCTCTAACTACTGCCAGCGGCGGACTAGACTTTAATAGTAAAACAGCTACGTGCCAGGTTACTATAACTGTAGGACCAGAAATGGTTCCTCCTTTTTATCAAGGAGAATATCTTTCCGGGCCTGGAGAGATTGTTTGGGGTCAAGAGATAGATTATTCAAGCGGAACCTACCCCAATTGTGTACCAAAATCTGCAGACAACGCGGATGGTACTCGTAGCGTAGACCGGCGTGGTGGTTGGTATCTTGGGCCAAGACAAAATGGAGTTAATCAAGATCCTCTTCTAGCATCCCAAGCTCCAGGGTTTGGGAATTCAGCGCTATCGTGTGATCTTATATCATTTCCTAGTGGCGCTTATTCAGGTACGCTTACCCCAGTTGCTCTTGATAAAGGTACTTTATTAATATACGCAGAAATTGAGAATGAAATGACGTGTTCAGAAGCTGGGTGCGAGCCTCCACAACCTCAGAATAACGCTATAATTGACGAATTTAATATATACCATAGAGCTGCAGATACCCAAACACCGAATGGAAATTCTTGGGTTTTAATAGACGACGCGAATGGGGCTGCAGGACCTGAGATGGGTGAGCAAGTATATCAATCAGGTACCATTAATCCACCTAACAAATATGCCACGCTTAAAGCTTTTGCTAGAGGTAGATCCGTTGCAACTAGTACTAACACGTCAGACATGACTGGTTATAAAATAATAGATGGTGACAAGCTTCCAGGTGAATACTTCATTACCATAAAAGTTAAGATAGATAACCCAAGTAATGGTTGGGAGTGCTTTTGTACTAATGATCCAGGAGGCGGTGGAGTTGATGGAACGTATCAAGGAGTAGCTTATTTTGGCTTTGAAGATGCAAATTTTAATTACACAGCTCTTAACCAAGGGTCTTTATACTCTTATCCATACACCGTTCAACAACTTGGTGGTGCAAGTTCCGCTTTTCCAACAAGTAGTATTCAAAACACCGAAACGCTATATGCTCACGCTAAATATGGTATATCTGTAAGACAATTTTTTACTGACTCAACCCTTTTAACTCCATGGGAGCCAAGTTTAAGTAGCTTAGGTCCATATCATAATTTTGAAGGTGGATTTAGACAAGAAGGGGTTTGCACTGATGGCGTTGGAAATCTATGTTCGTCTAGCACATTTTGGGGTAAATATAGAAACAACTCAAATACCAATACATGCACGCATCCCGCGAGTTCCTGGACTGCAAACGCTGAACCTTACAACATGGGTAGACCTTCAATACCTAAGTTTAGAGGTAAGTTTAGCACAGATGGCACTGTAGTGGAGGGTTATTCAACTCCCACTGGATATGGAAGCGCAGCACTGTTTGCTAGAGTTGATATTTTACAACAATTTTATGAAGAGAATGGGGGCAACCAATTTCTAGATTCTCCATATAATTTTCCAATGACAAGAAATGCTACCTACCGGGGCCAGTATTGTGGCATTGGTGCCGGAAGTGGTGGAATTGCATGTATCTAGTAATAAAACAAAAAAATAAGTGATAATATAATATGGCTGCAACAATAGAAGTAAGTTACTTTAACTCTTTTTGGATAAAGAAGATAGATTCGATAGTTGAGGTGAAGCCAAGCGTTTCAGAAATAGCAACAACAGCTGATAGTTCTACTCAAGAAATTAGTAATATAAATAGTTTTTTAGGTTATGGACAAAGAGTTTTTGCTAAAGATGCCACTGGAGCAGATATACCTACATATCCTAGTAAAGTTTATTTAATAGGTGGTAGTGCTATAGGTGGAACAGTAGCTCCTTTCAACGTTATACTTTCACAACAAGTTAGTTTGACAGCTACGGATCAATTAATATTTGGAGAAATTGAAGATTTCACAGAAGTACCTAGACTGTACACAAGTGATGACAGTGATTGGTATGCTGAAGAGTCTAGAATAAGAGGTGGATACAATAACACAAACGTAGACTTAGGTGTTAAAGCTTATTTGGTTGAAGACGATCCTAGTCAAAACGATAGATTTAATTCTATGATATACTCTGGTATATTCAACTCAAGAACAGGTGTCAATAATACAAATCAGTTTTCAGTTGCTGAGTCTATAACCAGGAGCGTAGATCCTTCTTATGGGTCCATACAAAAACTTTATGCGGAAGACACTAACTTAGTTATATTTCAAGAATTAAAAGTAAGTAAAGCATTGATAGATAAAGATGCTATTTATACTCAAGAAGGTCAACCATTACAAGCTGCTTCTAACGTAGTTATAGGTGGTATAGTTCCTTATGCAGGTGAATATGGTATAAGTACTAACCCTGAATCATTTGCTAAGTTTGGTTATAGAAAATACTTTGTAGATAAAAACAAAAATTTAGTACTAAGATTGTCTCAGGACGGGATAACAGAAATATCAATGTATGGTATGGTTGATTACTTTAGAGATAACCTATCTAACATTGGCAGTTCTGATCCTTTGCGGGGTGGTTATGATATGCACAACAAACAATATGTCGTAAGTTTTAAAGGTAACGCTAATACTCTATCTTTTGATGAAACAGTTAAAGGCTGGACTAGTAGGTTTAGCTATTTTCCAGACCAAATAGGTAGTTTAAGAAATAACTTTTACACGTATAACAAAGGAGAGATATGGAAACATTATTCTACCTCAGCAGATAGAGCTGAGTTTTATGGTGTGAATTACGCTTCTAGTGTTACTTTGGTTTTAAACCCAAGTCCGTCAATGGTTAAAAATTTCACAACAATAAACTATGAAGGCAGTGCCGGTTGGACTATTCCAGAAAATGGTATAGTAACTGATCAAGATACAGGTTTGCAAATATCAATATATCAATTACCAACTACCTTAGCTGATTTAGAAAGCTCTTTGTTCACTAACAACTTTAAAAAGAAAGAAAATAAATACTTTGCCAACATAGTTAATGTGTCAGCACTGCAACCTGGAGAGGTTATATTTGGTCAAACAATGACAGGCGTGAAAGGATTTACTTCTCAAGTAATATTCTCATCACCACTAGATGCAAACGGAAATGCAATACCACAAGGTAACGCTTTAGAGTTATTTGCCGTATCATCTAACTTCAATCAATCATCTTATTAAATTAAATTATATGAAAGAATTAAACGCAAGAAGATTAACTCACGATGACTATGATGTATTAGTTGAATGGTGGAAATCTTGGCCAGACTGGGTTCCTTTAGGTAGAAGTTTGTTACCTGAAAATGGAACAGGTGGTATTATGATAGAGAAAAATGGTGAGCCAATTGTGGCTGGATTTCTATATGGTACTAATTCTAAAATAGCTTGGATGGAGTGGATAGTATCTAATCCAAAAGAGAAAGACAAAGAGACTAGATCAAGTTCTATATTGTTATTAATAGATTCATTAGAAAAATGGGCTATTGAAGGTGGATTTGAATTGATTCTAAGCATAGGCAGAAGCAAAAGCCTTATAGATAAACATAAGAAATTAGGATATACGGTGGATAGTAATCCATCTCACGAAATAGTTAAAAAAATTTAAAAAATATGGCAGCAGTAGCAGCAATTGGCGCAGCGGTATCAGTAGTAGGTGGTGCTGTTTCAGCAAATCAAGCAAGTAAGGCCGGCGACAGAGCAGGTAGAAATGCTCAAAGAGCAAGACAAGAAATTGCAGCTATAAAAGCTGCTCGTATACCTATCACTAATCCGTATGCTGGTCAAACAGACTTGTCTGGTTTAGCTGAAAACTTATCAGGAATGATGAGTAATCCTTTTGCTAACATGGGTGTAGCAACACAAGCTGCTGAAATAAAAATGGAACAAGCTGATATAGCTTTAGCAAACACCTTGGATACTATAAAATCCACGGGAGCCGGAGCTGGTGGAGCAACCGCGTTAGCACAAGCTGCTTTAGCTAGTAAGAAAGGTGTTGCAGCAGATATTGAAACACAAGAAGCTAAGAACGAACAATTAAGAGCTCAAGGTGAACAACAATTACAAGCAATGGAAATAGCTGAAGAACAAAGAATGCAAGCTACTCAAATATCAGAGGGTCAAAGATTACAAGCGGGTGAAGCAGCTGGTCAACAATTTGTAATGAACATGACAGAAGCTAGATCAAATGCCGACCTAGGGTATGAAGCTGGTAATTTAGCCAATGCTCAACAGGCTGCGGCTAACGCATCGGCGGCAGAAGCTGGAGCTTGGGGTTCTGCAATATCAGGCGTAGCAGGTATAGCTTCATCTGCCATGGCAATACCACCAAGTGATAGGCGTTTAAAGAAAAATATAAAACTTATAAGCAAATCTAATAATGGTTTAAATATATACGCTTTTGAATATATAGATAAAATATTTGGTGAAGGTGTTTTTCAAGGAGTTATGTCTGATGAAATACCAACAACCGCTGTTATTAAAGGTAAAGATGGATATGATCGTGTAGATTATTCTAAGCTTGATGTTGAATTTAAAAATATATAACCATGAGCGCATACGATAATCCTAAATTAATAAACGATCAATCTGCTTTGGCTTGGGCAGCTGCAGCTCAACAGGTGAGTAGTGCTCTGGTTAGTGGTTATGATAAAATTGTAAAATTTCAAAACGATCAAAAAGCAATAGCTGATAAGAAACAAGAAGTGTTTGACCTGGCATGGAACGCGCAATCATTATCTCAAAACGAAATCTTAGCACAGACTACAGAGCAGTTAGAAGATGCTGGAGTACAAAATAGCATTATATTAAACGCTCAAGACATTCAAACAAAACTAATGAATGGAGTAGGTAAAGAAGGTGATGAAGATTATCAAATGGGTTCTATAGAAGCAGCTACTATACTAAAAACTAGAAGTGTAAGCAAAGAAGAAAGAGAGAAAATAAATGATATAATAACAAAAGCTAATTCAAACTTAAGAGCTACTACTAAAACAGCTGGAATATTAATGACCGATGTTGGTCAGATAGAACCATTCAAGGACACGCCAGGGCCCGGCAGAGAACAGTTTTGGCAAGGAAATACTTTTTCAGAACAACTAGGTAGTCAGTTAGCTGGATTCACATTAGCAAACATGAATTCAGATGGTATAAAGTTAGATAAAAAAGAATTAACACTAAACGACAGGGGTGATCAAATGTTAACAGTTGTTAATACAGTATCAAAAGATAATCCAATAATTAAAAAATGGGGTATTGATATCAATAGCAATAATTTTGATCCAATAGTAGGTAGAAGTGCAGATAAATCAAATTCTTTTAAAGTAAATGACGATGGATCTGTGACATTTACTTTTAAAAAAAATATGAGTAAGTGGAATGGTGATTTGCTAAAAGAAACTGAAAAAGCTACTGATTACAAAACAATGATGGTGGATCAAAAAATACTAGATGGTAGTGATTTAGCTGAAGGGTTTTCTACATATCTTCCTGAACTAGTAACTAGTAGCAATAACGGTAGAACACAAGTTCAAACTAGAGAGTTTGTAGACATTAAAAAAATAGATTCAATTATGACCGGTGAGTTGGTAGGAAGACTTGAAATCTTATACAGCTTACCGCCTAGCGAAAAAAAAGCCTATATGGAACAACGTCTAGGTCTAGGTGAAGTTGATATAAATAAGTTTGCAATGCTGGGCAAAGATAGACAGCAGGAGTGGTTGAGAATTGCTGAGTTAGGAAAAATGCGAGAGCAGTTTGGATTAACATCTACGGAAGGTGTAGATGATTTACAACAAAGAATAAACCCTATTACTAATAAAAAATACACAGAAGAAGAAGCAAAAGAGCATCTAAATCAATTGCCTGGTTTTAATATGAAGCGTGTGCTAATAGACGAAGACTTACTTGAAGAAATGACAACAGCAGGAGTAGTAGGTTATCAGAAAGGTGAATATGCTTATTTTGAAACGTCAGCACCAAAATCAATGCAAAAACCTAAACCTGCCGCTGACACTAGCGCTATAAATACTTATAGAAGAAAACAATCAGGTTTACTTCTAGACCCTACTTCAACAAAGCAAATTCAAGGTAACAAGTATGGGTATGGATCTCCAGTATCAAAAATAATCGTTTTTGATGATGCTACTAAATCTTGGATGGCGAAAAGGCTAGTAACTTCTAGGGCTTCAGTAAATGAAGATGGTGTTACAATTTCTAAATCGAAAAGTTCTTGGGAGAACGCTATGGATAATCCTTTATTAAAAGATATTGACCCAAAAAACAAAGCAGCTTTCTCTGATTGGTTAGGCTATTAAATTAAAATAAATTTTTATGAATTATTTTGATCCCTCAACTGGGAGTATATTAACATACGAGCAAATCGTAACAGAAGCAGGTACTACTCCAGTAGCTGAATACATGTTACAGAAAGGTTATCAAGAACTAGGGGATGATTTTACATCACCTGGGAATGAACCCGACATTATTGTTGAAGAAGTAAATTTTCAACCAGCTGCTGCAACGGAGACGGATGCAAGTGTAGTAGCGATAGATCCGATGGCATCCAACGATATGGGATTAGGGCCGGGAGATGGTTCTTTGGAATCACTCACAAAAAAGTATAACCCTGAAGAACTTTACAAAGAATTAAAAGAAGCTAAAAAAGCTCTAGCTGAATTAGAAGTTGCTAATGGTAGAAATCTAGGTGGTGGTGGAATGGTTGCTTTAAGTAAAGTAGCTGCTCAATTCAATGCCGCAGAAAATAGAATAAAATCTGCTACAGAGAAAATAAAGCAATCAGACATGAATCAAAACGTGCCTGAAACTTTAATAGAAAAAGGAGACGAAGAACTAATTGGTTTTCTAAGAGAAAACTACCCTGGTATTGTTTTTGAAAACAACTCTAGTTTCCTAGACGATACTATATCTTTTAGAGCTAACGGTGAAGATATAAAACTAGACATAAATCCTATATCTGACAAAGGTGAAAAGCAGTTTTACGAAAACTATAATAAATTACTAGAATACGACAAGGCTGTAAAAGCTAATGACGTAGCTCAACAAGGGGCTTTTTCTAATATAATGAATGCTTTTGACAGTGGAGCTATAAATGCAAAAGATGTTAACGAGAGACTAGAAAAAACTGGTTATACATTTGAGCCTATATTAAGCGATGTTGGTGCAACTGTAGGTTACGAATTAATACAAGACGGAAAAGTTGTTGCTACAGATAATTTTTTAGATCAAGCAGTACACACGCAGAGTAAGGGTAGAAAAGGTGAAACAAATAACATAGAGGACTATATATCAAGTAGTTTTACCACGCAAGAAACTAGTGATGCTTTTGGTACACTATACCCTTTATTTTCTTCTCATTTAAAAAATCTAAGTATAGAAGAAAACGAAAGAATAGAAAAAGTAAATAGTACACCTGACGAAAAACTATTTAATTATGATTCTTTTTCAGAAATATTTGGAAAACTAAAAGACGTTGATAAACTAGACTTCACAGGATTAGAAAGAAAAGCAATACAATACATGCTTAGCACATCTAATCCAGCTCAAATTGAAGAGCAAGGAGAGGACGAGTTAACTATATTTGGATACCAAGAAGGCGATAGAACTAGTTTAACACCTGAACAACAACTTGAATACGTTAGAGATTTACAAGGGTTTAATGATGCAAACTTGAGTATGTTTGAAGGTTTAGATGTTGAACTTTTAAAAGAAAAGCTACAAGCTAACAACCTGTGGTCTAATGCTGTGGATTATTCTATAAAAGCAAAACGTGAAGAATCTATAGCTATAGCTAAACAAACTGCAGCTGAAAGTATTATGTATGGTTATGATAGAAGAGAAAGAGAGTTTATTAGAATCTCTCAGCTAGGCCAACAAGCTGGTTATGACAAAATAAAAGATGAAATACTAGCTGACAAAGAAGTAATACAAAACTACAACAACACAACAAGCTCTATAATAAACGGTGAATTACAAAGAATAGTTAATAAGCTAGGCGACATGCCAGCTAAGCTTGATTATATAAAAACAACCGGCGTTGATGATAGCTTATTTTTTAGCTTAAAACCATCAGGAGATTTAACACCTGAGCAACAAGTTGGTTTTGATGAAGCTAAGCTTGATATATTTAATTTACAAAAAACATTAAGCAGGCTTGATTCTGACTATACTAAAACGGTGCAAAACTATGTAGGCCATGTATCTGACGCACAGCAATATAAAGATAGTCTTAATGTTGTTGTTGGTCAAGATGACAAAGGTAAGGACATTGTAAAAAATGGATTAACAGAGTTTTCTAATATATTTAAAGAATACGGAGTAGGTAATTTAATAGCTAAAGATTTTACAGATGCTACTTATGGTATTTTATTAGCTTTACCAACCTTGGTTAACTCTGACTGGGCCATAGAGGAACAGAAGGCGTTACAAAGAAAAGAAGAATACTATAAAACAGCTTTAGCTTACGATGACGCGTGGGGAGAAGGTGAATTTGGATTGTACTCATTGAGAACTTTATCTCAACAAGCCCCTAATATCATTTTAGCAATAGGAACTGGCGCCGCTGGTAACGCTATTGGCTTAGGTGCTTCTGCTGCTCAATGGTCTATAGCTAGTACTTTTGGTATAACATCAGGTACTGACATGTATCGTACGCTTAGCACTCAAGCAGATCTTTTAACCGCAGCTGAAGATCAAAGAGACTTTTTAAATAAAATGTGGGAAGCTGGAAGAATAGATCAATTTGATTACACACAAGGTCTTTTAGATGCTGAAAAAACAATTGCAATGGGATCAATGACTCCATTTCAAATTGCATCTGCATCTGTAGCTACTGGTATAATAGAAGGTGGAGTTACACGGTATATAGGTTCTGCTAGTAACACTTTTAAATTTTTAAAAGATGTAAAAGGTCAGGGTCAAATAAACATATACAATCTATTTAATAAACCTAGCTTAAACGCTTGGGGTTCATTTATAGGTGAGGGAGCTAAAAGAATTGGTGGTGAACTAGTAGAAGAGAATACTATATATGGTTTAACACAAGGTATATCTGAAGCAGCTATATTACAGAGAGATGCTGATTGGTCTCAGTTCGATGATACAACCTTAGCGACTCTTATAACAGCCGGTATGGCTAACACATCTGGTATAGCTACATCTGCTATGACTCAAATGGCAGCTACTAAAAACTTTAAAGAAAAAATAAACAAAGCTACTTCTGAAATACAAGAAATGGTTACGTTGATGAATGGACCTGGCATGACTGAATCTCAAAGAGAAATCTTTACAGTTGCTATAAAAGAAAAGCTTATAGAAATAGGTATGGAGCAGAACTCTTTAGGAGTAGATGTTATAGCTTTAGGTGCTGATCAAGTTACAAGCTTAGTAGGGTTAAATGTTTTAAAAAATACTCTGTACGAACAAGCAGGTGTGAAACCTGATATGACCGCTGAGCAAGCTCAACAACAACTAGATAAATATAAAGAAGCAACGTTAACTACAGAAGAAGCTGAAAGGTTTGATCAAAATCTAAACTCTGTAGAGAGCAATATAAACTCTGTAAAAGAAGGACCAAAAAACTACGACAGAGTAGAAGAGTTATTAGGGGATGCCGGTAAGAAAGCTAGGGAAAACTTAGATAACAATACACCAGAATGGAATGGTAAGTTAGATAGAAGACAAGAACTAGCCGCTGTAATAGACGAGATGCACAGGATAACAAACGAATCGTATGTTAACAAAGCTAAAGCAGATCCTAATATAGAAAATGAATGGAACGAAGTTAAGTCAAAAGGTGACGAAAAATACATAGGGCCTAGACCTAAAGGTGAATTAGATTCTCAAAAAGAAAACTTCTATAGAATAAAAGGTAAACAACTTTTCGCTCAAGACAATAGAATCATTACGACAAGCACTGATATAGACTATAAAGCTGACATGCTTTTAACTAAAGAAAATGTTAATAATCTACAGATAATAGAAATACCAGAAGTTGATGATCAAATTTCTTATTTATATGATTTAGTAGAGCAGGGTAAATTACCGTTTGATGCTGTGGCTGGTATTAAAGAAGGCTTAGAAGAAGGTGGAAATGGTTTTATAGTTGATAATCAATACATAGTTACCGACAAAAAAGCAGCTGAAGAGGCTTTATTAAATGGAGACATAAGAGCTGGAGTAGTTACTTACCATGAAATTGGTCACGCTATTGATAATACTTATTTTGAAACTCCGGAACAATTTAATAAATATGCTGAGAGTTTATATAACGCAGTTTCTAATAGCAGTAACTTATCTCTAGTGGCTTTACACAACGAGGTAGAAGGCGCGCTTACTAATCCTGATTCTCCTTACTACGATGATGCAACTGACAAAGATGGTAATTTATTACCTTTTGCTTCTAGAAGTGATACTTATAAAGATGAGTACACGAAGGAAATGCAAAGTTTATCTTATGCATATGAAAAAGAATTAAAACTAGAGGACAAATACGGGACTGAAAGTATTTTATCTAAGTTAAGTAATAGAATAGGTGTTGGATTAAAAGTAAACACTCCAGAGCAAGCGTTAAGCTACATGATTGGAAACAACGCTGCTTTCAGAAGAGGTGAATTTACTAGTCAAGTAAGAGCTAAAATTGGAAAAGAAGGTATTAAAACTACTAAAGGAAAACAATCATCTTTAAGTATAGCTGGTACGATAAACAAAAAATTTGAGAACGATACTAACTTCACGCCTATAACATCTAAGCAAGTAGATGAAATGGTAAACAAAGTTTCTAGTAGAGCTTGGTCTAGATTTGGCAGTGGAGTACCGCTTAATATAAGAGAAGTACATTACAATAGAAAAACATATCTAGATCATGCTAAAAGTAAGCTTCGTGAAATAGCTTTAAAATGGAATCCTTCATTAGGTACTTTTCCTAGTTTTATGGCGAATAGAGGAATGCAGAGAGCTAATGCCTTTGCTACAGAACTAGGTGTACCAAAAGGAAAAGCTAATGTTAGGATAGGCGAAGATAATGCAGCTGAAAACATACAGTCAACAGACAATACAGAAGCCTTAAACAAAAGAGCCGAAGCAGAAGCAACAGAGGTAACTCCCGCTTTAAAGAACAAATTAAAAGGTAAAAATATTCCTGATTTAGTTAGTAAAATAAATAAAAATCTAAAAAAAGAAATAAAATATAAACTACCAAAATACAACGCCGACACTACTACTAAGCAAAAAACAGATTTTGTAAAAGAGTTAGGTAAGGGAATGCAGGTATCTTTTAAAGATGTTATTGATTCGATGGGTGCTCGTAATAAAACCATTGATCAGTACGAAACATTTTTAAACGAAAACTACGCAAGTCTATTAGGTCCAAACGGACTAACAACAACCTACCTTTCTAAAGCTTTTCCTCAAGCCATTGAGAAATATGTTAACGGTATGGGCTGGGTTAAGTATGACAAATGGAAAGGTAGAAAAAAGGGTACAGGAAAAGGTGAAATAGATTTTTACAATTCTACCGAACTAGGCCCAATGACTGGTAGTACTGCTGGTAACCAAAAAATTCGTAGAGTAAAAGATATTAAGAATGCAATACCTTTAGCTAAGTTTAAATCTAAATACATACAGCTTGATGGTAAAAATCTAAAAATACCTCAAATGCCTACAGAAGCTTTAGCTAAACAGATAGCTCAAGAAATAGGCTTAGATATTTTTAATGAAGAAATTCAGGATGTAGATAGTGATATTAGAAATGAATTTGTTGAAAGACAAAAGCTTTTTGGAGCTGATATTTTAGACAACTATGTTGAGCAATTAATGTATGATGTTTCTAGACCTAGCATTAAAAACCAATTAGCTTTATTTAGTGATCCACAGAGAACCAATTGGTTAGGTAATAGATTTAGATTTTATGAAGAGGTTAAAAAAATAGACCTTCAGTCTCTGAACTCAACACAAATAACTAGTAAATTAAAAAATGCTCACAAAGGTGTTTACGGAGATACTTTTACGGACGAAGAGCATTTAGGTGTTGCTAAGCAGTTTGGCAAACTTCTTACGCCTCAAAGAAAAACAGGAGTATTACAAACAAAGCAAGAATGGTTTGATTACTTAGAAACAGTTATAACAAATGTAGATAACATAGAGACTGTAGTTGGATACACAGGTGCTACGCAGGCGAATTCTGTTTCTCTTAGAGATATGAGTACTATGCAAAGCGCTAGAGACTTTGTAGAGATTAATTTGTACAAAGCATTAAAAGCTCGTTATGGTTCTGAAAAAGCTTTAGACATGATGGTTGCGTTTGTTCCACCGTCCTTTAGTAACGGCATGAAGAAAGCAGGTGGTTTTACACCTCAACCAAACAATACTTTACTTCGTAATTCTTCTGATATGAGCGTAAGAGCAGGTATCTTTGGAGATATGTCTGACACTCTTAGATTAATTCAAAGAATAGACGACGGGGTTGTAAGCATTAGTGATAAAACTATAAAGTTTAACGATGGAAGACCTGATAGAAAAGTAGATATAAATACTAGTGCAGATGTTTTAATGCAGTATGTAAACGGTAAGTTTGAAAAAAGCAAAGAAAACACTGAAGATAAAGACGGTAACACAGTAGTGTCTTTACAAAATAAAAACAAATTAGATGCTGATTTAGCTTGGAACTTTTTTATAGACTTTGTAAAGGCTTTAAAATCTTCAGGAGTAGATAATAACACTGTTTCATTACTAATGGGTGTTATGAATGGTAGTAATAATAGTGCACTTAGATTAGGTGCTCCGGTGTGGGGTAGATCTACTGTAATGGGTTATGATACTTTAAAAATTCCAAAAGTAAGAAACGGTAAAGTAGAAAAACATAAAAAAGGGAAAAAGAAAGGTGAAGTAATTTATGAACCAGCTTATAGATACGAGCACGCTATACCTGCTAGAGCTGTTTTGTTTTTTGCATATGAATCTATATTCAATGGTAACAAAGAAATTGATTTAGACTTACTTAAAGACGACTACAGGGTTACTATAATTCCGGTTAAAGAAATGGATAATATCCTGGGCAATACAGGCTTTACACAGTCAATGCTTATAGGTTATCAACCAGGAAAACAAGAATGGTGGAAAAGATATTACAACATATTTACAAAAGGTAAAATGCCTTTTGGTTTACAGTCTTATGAGAGTGGTGACGTTGTAGGTCAAGAGTTTGAAGATTTTTACAATGAAACAAACGGAACACCTGGTGTTTCTTTAGACGCTCAGCAAGTTATAGATAAAAACAACAACGCTGATATAGCGATGGAAGCTGCTAGGAATAGTATTGAATATTCTAGAAAAATAAGAAAAATAAGAATATTTGATTTTGATGATACATTAGCTCAGTCTAATAGTATGGTAATAGTAAACATGCCAGATGGTACAACTTCTAAAATTAACGCTACAACTTTTGCAAAAGACGCTGCGAGGCTAGAAGCTGAAGGGGCTGAGTTTGATTTTACAGAGTTTAGTAAAGTTGTTGAAGGTAGAAAAGGACCACTGTTTGATGTTGCTAAAAAAATACAAGACGTTAGAGGATCAGAAGATATATTTGTATTAACAGCTAGACCTCAAAACGCAGCTAGACCTATACAAGAATTCTTATCTTCAATAGGATTAGATATACCTATTCAAAACATAACAGGTTTAGCAGACGGAAAAGCTCAAGCTAAAGCTGATTGGGTTATAAATAAATTCGCCGAAGGTTACAATGACTTTTATTTTACAGATGACGCTGTTAAAAATGTAAAAGCCGTTAAAGATGCTCTTGATGTTTTAGATGTTAAGTCCAAAGTTCAAATAGCTAGAATTCAATTTCAAAAAGACTTAGATTTTGAGTTCAATAAAATGATTGAAAGAAATAAAGGTGTTGATGTAAATAAAAGATATTCAGAGGTTGTTGCGCAAAGATTAGGTAAGGATAAAAAACGTTTTAATTTATTTATACCTCCTTCTGCTGATGACTTTAGAGGTTTAACAATGTATATGTTTGCCGGTAAAGGTAAACAAGGAGAGCTAGATCAAGACTTTTTTGACAAAGCTTTAATAAAACCCTATACATCTGGTATAAACGCTATTGAGTTAGCTAAGCAAAGGGTTTCTAATGATTATAGAGCTTTGATGAGTAATTTTCCAGAGCTTAAGAAGATATTAAGAAAAAAAATAACAGGTCAACAGTATACTTATGATGAAGCTGTTAGAGTGTATCTGTGGGATAAGCAAGGTGCTTCAGTACCTGGTATATCTAAAAGAGATCAAGCTAACTTAGTTAGAATAATTAGAGAAGATCCAAACCTACAATCATTTGCTGATGGCGTTTTGCTTATAACTAAAAAAGATTCTTATATAGATCCACCTAACTATTGGCAAGGACAAACTATAATAGGCGATCTAAATACAATAACTACTAAAGTAAATAGATCTGAATATATAAAAGAATTTATTACAAATGTTGATATTATATTTAGTGAACAAAACTTAGTAAAAATAGAAGCCGTATATGGCTCAAGAGTAAGAGAGTCTATAGAGAATTCTATATTTAGAATGAAAAATGGAACAAATAGAACTAGTGGTAATGACCGACAAACCAATATGTGGTATAATTGGTTAAATAGATCTATTGGTGCTATAATGTTTTTTAATAGAAGATCAGCCATACTTCAACTTATATCTAGTGTTAACTTTATAAACTGGAGCGATAACAATCCTTTTATGGCTGGTAAAGCATTTGCTAATCAAACACAGTATTGGTCTGATGTAGTAATGTTATTTAACTCTAGCAAATTAAAACAACGTAGAGCAGGTTTAAAAGGTGATGTTAATGAAGCTGAAATAGCGGCTGCTGTAAAAGGTTCTAAAAACAAAATGGGTACTTTTATAAGTATACTATTAAGAAATGGATTTGTTTTTACACAGGTAGCAGATAGTGTTGCTATAGCAACAGGTGGTGCTACATTCTATAGAAATAGAGTAAATACATATAAAAAACAAGGGCTAGACCAGGCTGAAGCTGAAAAAAGAGCTTTTCAAGACTTTTCTAATACTGCTGAAGAATCTCAACAGTCAGCTGATCCAATGATGATATCTCAACAGCAAGCAGGTTTCTTAGGTAGATTTATATTGTCTTTTCAAAATACGCCTATGCAATATACTAGGCTTATGAAAAAAGCTGGCTTAGATATTATCAATGGTCGAGGAGATCTTAAAACTAATATATCAAAAATAGTTTATTACGGATTTGTGCAAAATCTAATATTCTCTGTATTACAGAATTCTTTATTTGCTTTAATACCAGGATTTGATGAGCCAGACGATGAGTTGACAGAAGAAGAACAGTTAGAAAAATACAATCAAGTATTAAGTAAAAAAGAAGATAGAATAATAAACGGAATGCTTGACACTGTTTTAAGAGGATCAGGTGTTGCTGGAGCTGTTATATCTACTGTAAAAAATGCCATAAGAAGATATGATTACGAAGAAGAAAAAGGATTTACAGCTGATCATACTTACACTATATTAGAATTAGCTAATTTATCCCCTGCATTAGGTTCTAAATTAAGAAAAATATACTCCGCAATACAAACTAGAAAGTTTGAAAAAGATGTTATAGCTGAGCAAGGTTTTAGTGTAACTATTGATGGAAAGTTTCAATTAAGTCCCGCCTACCAAGTAGTAGGAGACGTTGCTTCTGGTGCGGCTAATATACCTTTAGATAGACTAGTAGCTGAAATAAACGCTATAACAGAATCTTTTGACAATAGGAATACTAACTATCAAAGAATAGCCTTAGCTTTAGGTTATAGAAATTGGGATGTTAATGCTAAAATAGAAGAATTTGATTTAATCAAAGTTGAAGGAAAAGAAAGAAGAAAAGAAGAAGGTAAAATTAAAGCAAAGGAAACGAGAGAAAGAAAGAAAGAAGAAAAAGCAAGACTTAGAAAAGTAAAGCGAGATAAATACGAAGCTATGAGTGCTGGTGATAAGTTAGAATATGATTTAAAAAAAGATAAAGAGTTGCAAGGTAAAATAGATGGAGCATTGGAAAAAGCTTTAGAAAAAATAGACAAACTTTATGGAACTGATTTCTAAACACATAGCCTACGCTGAGGCTATACATTCAAACACTGCTAAAAGAAAGTGTATTGATAATACACCTAGTCCAACGCATGTTGAGACAATGAAAGAAACTGCTGAAAAAATATTTGAGCCATTAAGAAGGTTTGCAAATGGACCAATAAAAATTAATAGCATGTTTAGATCAGCGGCTTTAAACGAAGCTATAGGAGGAGCAAAAAGCTCACAGCATATGAAAGGCCAAGCAATGGATTTGGACGATGTCTATGGTTATAAAACTAACGCAGAAATGTATCATTGGATAAAAGAAAACTTAAACTTTGATCAATTGATATGGGAGTTTGGGACAGATACAAATCCTAATTGGATACATGTGTCTTATGTCAGTGAAGATGAAAATAGAAATAGATGTCTAAAAGCTTATAAAGAAAAAGGTAGAACAAAATATAAAGTAATATGAACAATAAATCTTACGAAGAGTCTAATCGCAAAATGCGATCTAAGTATAAAAAAGAAACAGGCACAACGCTAGGTAAAAGACTTACTTCCGGAACTAGCAAGCGTAGAGTTTCATTTGCTTGTAGATTTGCAGGTATGGCTGGAGCTATGAAAGACGCTAAAGGAAAGCCAACAAAGAAAGCTATGGCTTTAAAAAAATGGGGTTTTGGTAGTATTGCAGCTGCTAAAAGTTTTTGTAATTCTAATAAAGAAAAAAAATGAGAAATAAAATTAGAGGAATTAAAGGTTTTCATCACGGGCCTTCTAAAGATGATAATCCAAAGTCTTTGAATCAGTATAGATCAGTTGCTCCCAGAAGCAATCAAGCTACTATATCCGCACCTACACCTGAAGATAGTACTTGGCAGCAATTTAAAACTCTTGTTAGTAATCCTTTTGATGGCGCAAGAGCTTTAGTGAACGATGCTAGAACAAGTATTAGAGAATCCGTGGGTTTAGATGACGACAATATAACAAGTGGTCCATATGCTAATTTAAGTAATTTAAGAAGAGCTAATTTGTCAGAAGACGAGCAGACTAAAAAAATTTTAAGTAGATCAAGCGCTTTAAATTCAGCAAGTTCTATGTTTCCACCTGCTTTAACAGCTCAAACATTTTCTTCTGCACTTAGTGGTGATGTTACTGCATTGGCCACTAAAAAGTTAAACAAAATACCCGGTGTTAAGCAACTACTTAAAGACCCTAAAAAAGTTGCTAAAGCTGGTTATACACTTTATAAAACAAACGCCAACCTAAACGAAACTTAAAATATGAAAAAATTTATTGACAAATTACAGCACTTTTGGAATAAATTGCTATATAAGCTAATGTTTAAAAAATACAGATAATGACAGAGCAATTAAAGTTATATGCAATAAACGCATCTACACTAGGCGTTACAACTTTCACAAAATTAGAGATGGGATTAAAAATACTACTTTTAGTGGTTACTATAGGATATACGATAACAAAGTGGTATAAAACTAAAAAATAAAAGATGAAAAGTATAGATCGTTTAAGAGTAGCGGCTAAAAGAGGTGCGGCTAACAATTATAGTAACTTTGGACAAGCTATTCAAAACGCTGTTAGTGCTATGCCAAGCATGTCACCAACTCCTTTTGATAGTGAAATTCCATTTTCTACTGAAATATCTGTAGAAGATAGACAAAAGCTTATTGACAAAGCAGATGTACAAGTTGGAATAAATAACATAGAAGATGTTATTAAAAATCAAGACAACTATAGGAAAAGTGGTAAAATGAAGGGTAAGGCTAGAAGAGAAATAAGAAAAAATCAAAGAGAAATAAAACCTAAAAGAGAAGAATACAGAAAAACATATAACGAATAAGGAACAACATATATAGGCGTACCATACCTAAAGTTCCTGTAACCAAGAAAGGGCCCTCATAACGAGAGCCCTTTTTTGATTTTACCCATCACAAGCCAAACAATCTTCATTCATTGCCGTGGCTGCAATATCACCTCGCAAAACACTTTCTGTTCTAGTATAATACAAAGTCTTTACTCCATTTTTCCAAGCATCAAAATGTACTTTATTTAGCCACTTAGGTGTTGCTTCACTAGGAAAAGCTAGGTTTAAACTAACCGATTGATCTATATATTGCTGCCTTAAACCTGCTTGATTAACTAACTCTAGTTGATTAATCTCTTTAAAAGTTTTAAAAACTTCTTTAGCCGGTATGTCATGTCCAACTGTAATATCATCAAGCTCACTGATATCTTGAACTGAACCTCCGTCAGCCAATATTTTATTCCAAATTTCATTTGTATTTAATTTATGTTTTCTTAATAACTTAACTAAAGTTGGATTTTTCCTAATGAAGGTTCCATTTGCTCCCTGCTCTGTGAAAACGTTTGCAGCCCAAGGTTCTATTCCTGGCGAAACATTTCCCGAAAGCTTACTATTACTAACAGTGGGAGCAACAGCACGCAAATGAGTATTACGCATACCAGTGCCAGCGCACCACAGAGGTTCACCGTATGTCTCAGCAAGAGCCATAGATGCTCTTTCACTTTCAATTTTAATTTGTGAAAATATTTTCCTAGTTTCAAACTGAGATAATAAACCTTCAAAAGGAATGCTTTTTTCTTGGAGATACGTGTGCCATCCGAGGACTCCCAAGCCCAATGCCCTTCCTTTTTGAGCTGATCGTATAGCATTCTCGAAGCCTCTAAGTCCTTTGGCTTTTTGAATAAATTCTTCCATAACGCCATCAAGAAACCAAGTGGTGTCGTATATAATATTAGTGTCTTTCCATTCTTCATATTTCGCTAAATTTAATGATGACAAACAACATACAAAACTATGGTTTTCATCTGTGTGTAATGCTATTTCACTGCATATATTAGTCATATGGACTTTTAATCCGTTGTCTTTATATGCTTTTGGATTTGCTTTGTTAACGTTTCCTTTAAACATAATATAAGGTTCGCCAGTTGCTTTTCGCTTCCTAAGTAATTTGGACCATCTATTTCTAGCGTCTGCATCTCCTTGTTCAAGCTTACGCATAAACTTATCACCAACAACTGCGCATTGATGTAAGTTAAGTGATTGTCTGTTGACGTCTCCTTTAGGTTCTCTAATTTCAAGCCATTCGTCGAAATCGTCGTGTTCAATATTGATGTTAACTGAGGCTGCGCCTCGTCTAACTGATCCTTGATTAGTTGCAAGGATCGTGCTGTCATAGATCTTGCAAAAAGGTACGACTCCGTCTGATGTTCCATTTCCTGTTATTGTTGCGCCAGCGGGTCTGATTTGATTAATACCAATGCCAACTCCACCGCCGTGCTTAGCGAGTAGCATCATTTCTAAATTCTTTTGTCCTATATCCTGTATAGAATCAGCTACATCTATACCAAAACAGCTAATAGGCAAGCCGCGATCAGTACCGGTGTTAGATAGTACAGGGCTAGCAAGACACAGCCAACCGTTCCAGATATACTCGAAGAATGTTTCTGCCATTTCTGGTTTGAATAATCTACGAGCAACTGTTTTACTGACGCGTATGTATGCTTCTTTAGGACTTTCTCCGTCAAATAAATATCCCCCGGATATAGTCTTCTTGTATACGTCTGTATTACCCCACGAAGGGTAATCTTCTCCTTTAATCCATTTTTCATTCCACATTATGTTAAATATAGTATTGTGTAGGCTATTGCTACGTTTAAATTTACTGCTACTAAGTTCCATTGTTTTGCCACAAACACTTGAGGTAATGATAGTATACCTGCAAGCATATATGTAAAAACTCCTATTTGATCGGGTAGTAAATGGGGAGACATCATCATAAATGCCGTCCCCATATACCCTAATCTATTAGCTAGTCTTTCAACTGGCTTTAACTTCCTCTGTTTTACCAGACTCTTTAGCCACTTTTTCCTTAAGCTTTTCAAGGGCATCTTCATAATCGTCCATGAGTTTAATTGTTTCAAAAGTACCTACTGCTAGATCCTTTAAATATGCATTCTCATCTAACAGCTGTTGTACAACCTTAATAAGTGCATCGACTTTTTTCTCTAATAAATCTGTTCTACTTTGTTTTTGTCCTTTCATTCTAAATCTTCTTTTAATTCTTTATTAGTTAATCCTATTTTACCAAATGTCTTCAAAGTCTTCTCCTTCACCAGCTTTCGAATAGTCCGTCGGCCTAGTT
>Ga0209710_1000389_pt1 | contig 42788 bp, 41 predicted proteins | sample ArcticOcean_MG_C_5_FD_187436 | JGI IMG/M metagenome (GOLD analysis project Ga0209710, IMG submission 187436) | Marine microbial communities from western Arctic Ocean - ArcticOcean_MG_CB4_138 (SPAdes) (version 2) | ecosystem: Environmental > Aquatic > Marine > Oceanic | place: Arctic Ocean...
TGATAAAGAGGATATAAAAATAATTATTAAATATAATAATTTTTTTGGATTTACAATATAACTAAATACCGAAAATAAAATTAATGCAGGAAATAGCATCCTAATTGGATTAATTGAATATCTAAGATCAAACCCTCCAGAATAAAAGAGGATGAAATAGCCAAAATATATAATTGCCAAAAATGAAAAGAAGATAACAAGATTATTACTAATAATTTTACGCAATCCGAATAGGATGAGACCGTAACTGATTACAGTTAGTGAGGACATTGTTATAGAAAAGCTTACTACGTTCACATTAATTAATTTAAATAAAGGATACAGAAAATGTGGGTAAAGGCCATATTGAGCAGTAAAATCAACTAACATAGTCCTACCCTGTTGAACCTGAGATACTGCATAAAGCACCGTATTGAGATTTTCAATAAACCCAATATAATTATCTCTATTAAATATAGACAAAAGAAACATACTTAATAAAAAAAATAAAATTAAAGAATATAAAATAAAATTTATAAATTTGTTATATTTTTTGGGTATGCCATTAAAAATAAAGTATGTAATGAGTGGAAAAATAATTAAAGTTATTAAAAACCTTAATTCACTTGTAATTGTTTTAAAAAAAATTCTTACTTCTTGATTCAGCCATGTTTTATAAGGGGTCCAATATTCACGCCAAAGAGAATTAGGGTCTTCAAATTTAAAAGCTAAATAAAACAACATAACCATAAAAGAAAACCATAAGGCTACATTCAAATAATACATAACATCATTTGTTGATATTCGATTAAAAGCCTTAGAAGAAAATATCTTGATATTACAAAAGATGAGAATTGGAATAGAAATAATTGATACAATGGCCTGAATCTGTTCGACTGGTTGTGGCCAAACCCAGGTCTCATAATTGTATGCATTAATTATTTCTTTTGCTTCAATTTTTATAGCTTCGCTATTGTCTGGATAAATAAGGTAAATCACAAAATTTATTAATATCAGAACAACGATTGTAGATAACAAGGTGAGGCTTGACCTAAAAAAACTTTCTTTATCTTGTTTTTCTGTTTCAAATAGCCTTAAAAAGAATAATTTTATGGTGGTTGAAATATCAAGCATGTTATTATTCTACACTTTCTTATAATGAAGTTAGTAACTAAAAAATCAAAAAACTATTTATAATTTTAATGATCATGACCAATAATCTACATACCGAGATTAAACAAGGCTCACTTGAATTTGCCTACCTAGCTGGTGGCTGCTATTGGGGTATGGAGGAATTAATCAGGAAAATACCTGGAGTTTTAAATACTAGAGTTGGCTTTTCTGGAGGTCATGTAAATAATGTCTCCTACAAAGAAGTGTCTCGTGGAGACACTGGGCACGCAGAAACTATCGAAATTGAGTTCGACACTAAAAAGTTAACTTTTGAAGCATTATTATTTAATTTTTTTACTATACATAACCCTACAACTATTAATCAACAGGGTAATGATATAGGTACTCAGTACAGATCTTCAATATTTTATAATAATGAGGAACAAAAAAATACTGCTCAACAAGTCATCGACGCAGTGAATAAATCTAAAAAATGGGGCAGTCCAGTTATAACTGAAATTATTGCTTTTGCTAACTTTTATCCCGCTGAAGAAACCCACCAAAAATATATTCTAAAAAATCCAGATGGCTATAGTTGTCACTTTAGAAGAGATTTTGATTTTACAAAATAAACATCCTTATAATTAAAAAAGGCTATAAATAGCCTTTTTTAATTTTAATATTAAATCAACTTATTTCTAATAATTACTGATTTGCTGTTTTATATGGATTCTTATACCCAGCTGTAGGATTAGTTACAATAACACCTCGGAAGCTTTGTAAATCACCCATTAATTGGCTAATTTCATAATCAGGTACATTCCATGCGTAGAATGTTTGTAAACACTCGGTCATGATGATGTCAAATTCACGATCACTAATATTTAAGTGAGGGTGGCTATCCTTCATATTTTTACCTCTACCAAATTCATCAGGTTGATATATTTTTGGTCCACCCGTTCTTGCGACGACCCAATTAGTTAACATCACCTTGAATCCTGCCTTTGTATGAGCAGCATCGTGAACTGCTTTTAAAGCTGGATTTGCATTCAGGGCTTTATTAACATAAATTTTATCAACAAGATGATCAACTGTTAAAGCGATATTATATGTACCACCTAATCGTGTATATAATGATTCTTCTTCACCACCAGCTTTTACAACTGTTGAAAAAAATCCAATGACTAAAACTGCTAGTAATGAACCAAATACTTTTTGATATAAACTACTGTTTTTCTTTAACATCTTCACTCCTCCTAAAAGTAAAAAAATGGCTTTTATAGTTATTATACTTAGCCTTACATCATTATTAGTACACTAATCATTTGTATACAATATATATTTTAAATAAATATGAATTAATGTGCATCAAGTTTGTCGTATTGCATGGTTAAAAATTTATACTTTTTAATATTAATTCTTATCTCTCAATATTCACATAGCTACCCTGCCCAAGCAGAATTGTTTGGCTTGAGTGAATCAATGGTACAAGTATTCGTAACTTTCAAAGGGGGAGTGACTGGCTCTGGCTCTGGTATTGTAATTAAAAAAAATCATGTAGCTACAAATTGTCATATATTTGCAGATAGTGATGGTGTTAATGTAGTTAAGTTCTTTCAAACATATACGCCAATTGCTGTATATGCTGACTGGGAAAAAGATTTATGTATTTTGAAGTTTGATAATCTGCCTTTAGAACCTGTTAATCTTAGGGCATCAAAAGATTTAACCTACGAGGAAAAAGTATTCTCTTTAACATTTCCAAATGATAATCCAATGCCCCTCCCTTCTTATGGAAAAATTAAGGCTTTATACCCATTCCAAAAAAGTAATATTATAAGATCTTCTGCTGGCTTTACTGTTGGTTCTAGTGGGGGAGCATTATTTGACCTTGATTATAATCTTGTAGGCATCACAACATTTAAAAGTCCTGGAAGAAGGGAAAACTATTACTATTGTCTTCCAGCTGACTGGATTAAAGAATTAATTAAAACTAAAGAGCGAACAGATCTAAAAAGTAATGCAGCTCCATTTTGGAGCTTACCTGAAAATGAAAAGCCTTTTTTTATGCGAGTTGTCTTACCTATGCAGAATGAAGATTGGCCACTTATGTTAAAAATAGCTAAATTATGGACTCAGGCAGATGGAGAAAATGCAGATGCATGGTATTACTTAGGTTTTGCCCAAAGAAAAATGTCTAATTTAGATTTTTCAAAATTATTTCTCGAACAAGCAATAAAATTAAACAATATGCACTTAGATTCTTTAATTGAGCTAACTAAAATTAGTATTGAGCAAAATGATAGCTTAGAGTTTAATAAAATAATGAATCTAATGTTAAAGATTGATGAAGACCTAGCCAAATCTTACATAGAAAAAAACTCATTATAAAAAAGTTGGCGCGCCCGAGAAGATTCGAACTCCTGACCCCTTGGTTCGAAGCCAAGTACTCTATCCAGCTGAGCTACGGGCGCAAAAAACCTAGATAATTGGCGCGCCCGAGAAGATTCGAACTCCTGACCCCTTGGTTCGTAGCCAAGTACTCTATCCAGCTGAGCTACGGGCGCGTGAGCGATATTATAACTTAATTTCGTGGATAATTTAGGTAGAAGATTTTCTACTGAGATACCGGAAGAGTTAAAACAGGGCCGACCTTTTCTAGATTTCCTGATTGAAGCGCGCTAATCTGATTGAGAAGCATAAGGGTGTACTTACTCTCCATATCATTATCTTTGATGAAAAACCAATGCCCTCTATATTTTACTTTTACAGATGCATTACTGGGCTTGTCTTTTTGGGAGTAAACAACAAAAAGATCAGACAAAATGTTTTGCCAATTAAAATTTTTCCCATCTTTTGTTTTCGTAACCTTAATTCGGCTATTAATGATGTCGTCATTAGGAATAAGAACTCCATGAGACAGAAAAAATTGTATGCCTGCTAATGACCTTAAATTAATTTCAATAGTTGCCCCTTCCGCCCCACTGGAGAAATTTGTTGTTAAAGGAATAATTGTATTTCTAGTAGATAAATTTAGTGCGGTCAGAAGGCTCTTAACTTCATTTGACTCACTAAATTTTTTCCTAATTAGAAGGGCAAGTTGCTTACTATCTCCTTCTAATTGATATCCAAAGCTAACGATATTTTTTTGCTGAAGTTGGTAAAAAATCTGGGCCAATGCTTTGAATTCTTTATAAGATGGTTCAAAATTAGGCGTTGGTCCAGATGCTTCTGATGCATTATTGATCCCATTAATTTTATTTGCTGTTAGCCTTAATAGCCTCTCAATACTCCACCCCGATCTAGTAAGAAGCAATATAATTTCAGGCTTAATTGGACTTAATACGTTTCTTACATAATTAGAACCTTGGAGGGGTAAGTAGGTGATAGTTGGCTTTTCACTATAAGATCCATCACCACGGATGCCAAGATTATTATTATCGGCACCTTCGAAAATATTAGCGATTAAACCACCACTTCGCTTCCATTCAAGGGACGTGGATACACTATTTACCTCTAAAATCGCAATACTATCGGCATATCTTCTTCTGACTAGATTTAATAACATTTCTTCGTCATTAGTGTTTGCTAGTACTTTGTTATATTCATTTCTACCATTTTCCATGAAGTCTGGGCCAAGCTGAGAACAGCCTGACGTCAAAAATACCAACAGAGTGAGAGATAAGAGGATAAAGCGTTGGTATAAAATTTTAGTCAAAGGGTACACATGAACATTATAGTTAGTTTTAACTTGCTTAGCTTTTAAAATTAAAATTAAATTACTTATTTTTATAAATTATATTTAAAAAAATGAGTTATTTTTTGGCAACTATAAAAACTGATCGTGTGGCAGCGGTGAAATCACATTTAACAATATTCCAACCCGCAGCTTTGACAGCATTTTTTAATTTATTTAGTGGGTAATTTTTAAAACCGATTTCCCACTGGTGGCCTAATTGACCGTCGACTGGATCTCCTTTTTTAAAATTCCTAAAACTATTTCTAAATTTAAAAGCTGTATTTTTTTTTATAGTATGATTATTTATATATAAACTAAAATTTAGTTGCGGAGCATTGTAAGGAACAGATAAAATTAAATATGGAACTTTACTTTTATAAAATTTAGACAATAAATCACAAGATTTTTCAAAAGGAAAATGTTCTAAGACTTCGCAACATAAAATACAATCTTGATTTGAATATACCTTAGGAGTAGCTTTCCATAGGTCAGCAACAATATGTGAGGAAGCTCCTAAAAGATTACGCTTCATGAAATCTAATGTTGTAACCTCGTAACCTGCATTAGCAAGTAACGCAGTCGGCACACCATATGCCGGGCCTATTTCCAAAATACGTTGCACAGGTAAATTTTCTAAAAGTTTAACTTGAAACCATTGATGTACGATTCTTTTTTCAGAATAGTAAGCGTACCATTGACGTTTGTGTGCATCTAATTTTAAATTTTTCATTTTGAAACTCTTTATGTAAATAATATTGTGTTAAAAAAAGTATAATGAATTCTTAATTAAAAAAAATCACGTGAGGTATTTAATATGGCTTTATCAATGTATGAAATTTCGATTCCAATGTTTATTCATAACTTTAATATTCTATCCCGTATTTTGTTAAAAGCAGAAAAAGATGCTAAAAAAAGAAATATTGATAAATCTATATTTATTAATGCAAGACTAGTCCCAGATATGTTTCCATTAACAAAGCAAATTCAAATTGCAACTGATATGGTCAGGCTTGGTATTGGCAGATTAGCAGATGTAAAAGCTCCATCTTTTAAAGATGATGAAATTACATTCTCTGATCTACAGAAAAGAATTAAAAAAACTATTACATTCTTAGAAAAAATTAAATCAAAGCAGATGAATAACTCTGAACTGAAGAAAATTGAATTTTCTATACGCAAACGAGTTTTTAAATTTAAAAATGGTCATCTATATTTAAATGATTGGATCATTCCTCATTTCTTTTTTCATATGACAACTTCTTATAATATTTTAAGAGCAAACGGTGTTAATTTAGGTAAACGTGATTTTGTAAAAATGTAATTTTATGCTTAATACTATCTTTAACCAAAAATTCTTAAACCTGCTTATTGCAATAATTTTAGCGATAATTACTGCCGGGTATTTTAGAGTTCACTATATTACATTTTTCCCAGAAGGTGATGGTGGTTATTACACTTATCTTGCACAAGAAATTCATGCAGCTCTAAGTAATAGGCAGAATATCCCCTCTGATATGTCTTTAGCTCTATATCCACTTATTACTTCTTGGATTTTTAATTTAGAGATTAATCAATATATAGCTTTACGTTGGATTGATTTATTTGTAGCTGTAGTAGCCTCTTTTTTATTTTATAAAATTATTTTAAAAGAAAGTGGGAGTACTATTTTTACAATAATGCTGGCTGGATCAGCTTTATTATTGATGAATGATAAAGATATTATTCTGTTTGGCTATAGGAATAGTATTTGGGTCTCGTATATTCCATTATTTGGTGCATTAATTACTTGGCAAAGCTTTTCTAAATCAAATAGCTATAAGTTCTATCTAATTGGAGCCCTTGTTGCTTTAGGAATCTTATTAAGAGAGCCATTCTTACCATTTTTTATATTAGGTGGGTTCTCAATTCTAATAGGTTACGGGTGGAGTTCATTCAGTAGGTATCTAGTTGGTTCTGCCGTCCTAGGAATTATCAGTCTCGGGTTTATTTTAATTTTTCGTGAGGGTAATTTACTTGACCTTATTAATTCATATATTAGCTTGAGATCAGACGCTAATAGCTTAGGACGAAATTCTTTTATCAATGATGGCTTATCAATGGTTAAAGTATTTTGGTTTGGAATATTTTTTTCTATCCTGTCTATTTTATATGCCACTAAAATATACTGGCATAATAAAGATTTAATTAATATTAATAGATTTATCTTTTGGGGTGCATTAGCACTAATACCAATTTTAGAGCCATTACTAAAACTACCAGCACCATATCATTTTACAAATTGCATCCCTGGTCTTGTAGGTCTAAGCGCTGTGGGATGGAGTTATTTTTCTCTTTATCAATCTAAAAAAGTAAATAGATATAGTATTACAATCATTATTTTAATTTGTATATATGGTATCTACCCCCACCTGTCAGCATCTTTAAATTCTAAAATGTTATTGCAAAAAAATGTCGTTGCTAATGCATATAATGCCTTGTGGATCGATATCTATGGTAATAAAGAAACAATTAAATGGTCAGCCTTTCTAACCGTAGCAGATATTATTAAACGGAGCTCTAAAAAAGATTCGACTTTAGCTGTGATGAGTTTTAGCTGGGCTTTATACCCTATTACAGGATTAAGGCCGCCAGTATTTCAAATGAGTAGTTTAAATAGGCTTTATTCTGTTCGACTAAAGGGAAACGAAGATAAATTTATAGGTATTATAATGAAATATCAGCCAACAATTATTACAACAATAATGTATAGACTACCAGGGGTTAAGGAGTTTCCAGGAGTTAAAGGATCGGTAATAGCAATAGAGAAAACAGGTCTTTATGAAAAAATTAACACAGTCTCTGCACCAAATATATTGATGGGGGATGTTTATAGGTTAAAAGATTTTAAATAAAATATTCTAGCCATTAAATTTTAAAAAAATTTAAAATATTTTTACAAATATAGTCAATATCATTCATTTTCAAATATGGATGTAAAGGAAGCCTCAAAAGACGCGAGGAAAATAAATCAGCATTAGTACAGAGTCTTCCATCATGCTTTTGTTCGTAGAATTTACTGCTATGCAAGGGAACATAATGACTGACAGCCTGAATTTTATTCTTAGATAAATAATCAATAAGGGAGCTTCTCTCTTTCTTTGTTTTTAATATAATATAAAACATATGTCCGTTATATTTTTTCCCTGGTTGATTATTTGGAATTTTAAAATATCTAGTATGTTTATTTAAATTAGTAACGTATCGATTAAAAATCTTAATTCTTTTTGATTGGATTATATCTAGATTAACTAATTGTCCATATAAATAAGCTGCAGTTATATCTGAAGGTAAATATGAAGAGCCAACATCAATCCAACTATATTTTTTTACCTCGCCTCTAAAAAAAGAAGATCTATTAGTTCCTTTTTCTCTAATAATTTCTGCTCTTTTAATATATTTTTTATTATTTACAACTAACAACCCTCCTTCGCCACAAGTAATATTCTTTGTGTCATGAAAAGAAAAAGTTGAAAAATCTCCAAAAGACCCTAATGGTTTATTTTTATAATAAGAGTCAATAGAATGTGCGCAATCCTCAATTAAAATAAGGGAATGCTTTTTTATAAGTTTTACTAAGACATCCATATCACATGGAATACCTGCGTAATGAACAACTAAAATTGCTTTTGTTTTTTTATTTACTAGTGCATTAATTTTAGAAACATCAATATTTGGCTCTTTAGAATTTGAATCTACAAACCTAATTCTTGCCCCACGAAGAACGAATGCATTTGCACATGATACAAAGGTAAATGTCGGCATTATTATTTCATCGCCTGGCTCAATATTCATCAAAAGAGCAATCATCTCCAAAGCTGAGGTACATGATGGAGTTAAAAATGTATTTGCAAATTTATATTTATCTTTAAAAAAAGTATGGCATTTTTTTGTAAAGTATCCATCTCCAGAGATATTAAATTTTTTTACAGTCTCTGTAATATTAGAGAAACTTTTATTTACAATAAATGGTTTATTAAAATTATGCATAGTTTATTAATTAAGCTGTTAAAAATATAGAACGAGTTAAATTATAACGTTAATATGATAATAGCTTTAATTATGAAATAAACTAATATTCAATGTTAGTGTATATGGCTATTTAATCTGATCATTTAATAGATCCAAGATGCAAAATATTATTAACTTTTAAGGTTTAAATTTTAGTGATTAACACTTCATTTGCGCACATAATTATCTGAGGGTAAACTGCTTTCATGAAAAATCAAATAATTAATAGAATTCAATCCCTAAATGTTAGTAATTCAAAGCAATGGCTTAATGAAGCAGAGTTTGGCTTTAGATGTATAAATAGATATTGTAAAAATATTCGTACAAATGGTAAGGTTTTAGAGGTGGGATGTGGAAGTGGAATATTACTCACCATGCTTACTCAAGAATTTGATGGCTTAATATTTGAAGGGATAGAGCCACTTGGCAGTACTTTTAAATCATTGTCAAAACTTAATCAGTTTGCAAAAGATAGCAATATTAAGATTAAAAATATTGGATATGAAAAATTTAATACAACAATAAAATATGATTTAATTTATTGTATTAATGTTTTTGAGCATGTAGATAATTGGCGCCACTTCTTACTAACAGTTTCTAAATGGCTTAATAAAGATGGAAAGATTGTCATATTGGCCCCAAATTATGGATTTCCATATGAGTCCCATTTTGGTATTCCGATAATAGTAAATAAGTCTCTAACATTTAGTATATTTAAAAAATTTATTATTAAATATGAAAAAAATACAGGTACGGAAGGTTTATGGAATTCGTTAAATTTTGTTAAGAAGCGAGAAGTTATTAATTTCATTAAGTCAAATCCTTCCATGACGCTGCTTGATGATGTTTCAATTATTGATATTATGATCAAGCGATTGACGGAAGATAAAGAGTTTAGAAAACGTCAAAAATTAATTGCATTAATTTCGTTATTTGTTCAAAAAAATGGATTGCTCAAAATTTTTAAATTATTTCCAATACTTTTACCTTATATGAAACTAGAGATTTGTCGGATTTAGTATTATAGATTTTAATAAGAAAAACTGAATATTTTTAATGTTATTCTTCAAGCTTGGCAGTTAATTTAACTTTTAGCATTGGAATATATCTTTTTTATAATTGTATAAGGGCGGCGCTTTGTTTCTATAAAAACCTTAGATAAGTAAATTGCGATTATTCCCATAAAAGTAATCATAAGCCCCCCTAAAAACCAAATTGATGCAATTGTGGATGCCCAGCCATCAACCGATACATTACTGCTGTAATATTGATATAAAAGTATCATAATATTAACTGATGAAAAACTTAAAATGATTACCCCCATATAGAAAATTGCAATTAATGGTAGGTTGGAAAATGATGTTATTGCATTAACAACCAGATGTATTTTTTTTGAAAATGTATATGTAGTTTGGCTATGAGTTTCTTTAGAAATTAAATAAGGTTTTTGCACAAACCCTGTAATAGCCCAAATACCATTCAAGAAAACTTCATTTTCCTTGTGAAGCAATAATGCATCAATATATCTACGACTCATAATCCTAATTGTTGATGGATTTATACCTAATGATAATCCTGAAATTTTATTAAAAAACTTCCAGAAAAAAGCTCCATAAATTTTAGCATACCAATTACCTCTTCTAATCTTTTGTTGGCCAAAAATTACATCGCAGTTACCTTTTTTTATCTCGCTAAAAAAATTATTTAGATATTGTGGGTCTTCTTCCAAATCTGCATCAATTAAAAAAACTAAATCTCCACTAGCATGGCCTAAGCCTGTCATGATTGCTTTATGGTGACCAAAGTTTTTTGATAAATCAATTATTTTTGTTTGTTTATCTTCTTTAAAAATTATAATAGCTTTTTCTAGGCTTTTGTCGGGTGAGCAATCATTGACATATATTATTTCATAATCAATGTTAACAAGTTTTTTTGCCTCTGAAGATATTCGTGTGTGAAACTTATTTATAGTATTTTCAGATTGGTAAAGGGTGGTGACTATTGATAGTTTCATATATTTTTAAATGAGAATATAAGTAGCATTGATTATTTCACACATGAGTCATCATAGGAATAATTTTATTCTCTTTACCTACTTAATTAAGAATTTTAACTATATTTTGTGGTACAGATATACTAGAGCCTATACAGTTAATTTAATACAATTAGTGGATAAAAATAATGGTAAACAGTTTAATTAAAGTCTCTCCCGTAAAAAAAGAACAGATGGCAGAAGTTATAGAACTTCTGCAGTCAATATCGGAATTCAAGCCAAAGTCAGACCAATATGATCGCATATGGTCTGACTTTAATTCACAGCCCAACGTACATTCTATTGTTGCAGTTTTGGGTGATTTAGTTGTTGGTTATGGTTCCGTGATAATCGAAACTAAGATACGCGGCGGAAAAATAGGACATATTGAAGATATTGTCACTCACTCTAAGTTTCGAAAACAAGGTATAGGTGCAACTATTCTAGATGCATTGTACGAAATAGGGAGAGAGAATGGCTCTTTCAAGTTTGCTCTTGAATGTAAGGAGCATAATGTCTCTTTTTATGAAAAATGTGCTTATGAGTTGAGCGGTTTGTCTATGCAAAGGTATAAATAATTCATTTAATTCTTAAAAAATAAGAGTAGGGGTAGTTTTTACGTTCAACTACTTATAATTATTTCAACAAGCTATCTAATTTTTTTTCTTTTTTTGTCATGGTTTCTGCAAGCTGATTTAGTGATTCTTTGAGCTCATTAAAGTCTTTATTTTTAAGGTGTGTTTTACAAGCAACTTTACTTTGAATATCAGCCACCTGCCCTTCTAAATCTAATCCAGATTGTGTAAGAGATACTACAACTATTCTTTCGTCTTCCTTGGAGCGTTTCCTAGTGACTAAATTCAATTTTTCTAATTTTTGAACAATAGGGGTAATTGTTGGTGAATCTAATTTTAAGGCTGTAGCAATATTTTTTATACTGCAATTTTCTAAATCCCAAAGCACCAATAAAACCAGATACTGAGTATAAGTTATACCTATCTCATTCAGATAGATGCGATAGTATCGGATTATAGAGTTTGTAGCAGCATAAAGTGCGAAACAAAGCTGATTCTTTAATAAGAGATTTTTATGTTGGGTCATATTTTTTTTGGTACGTTAATTAACTTTTATACTAGTTAAACATACTTTCTAAAAATCTGCAGAACTAAGGCTACAGATTCTATTTTTAAAATGGTAGGGTGTGGGAGGATCGAACTCCCGACCATCGGATTAAAAGTCCGGTGCTCTACCAGCTGAGCTAACACCCCATTATTGGAAACGGAATTATCTAGTAATATTTGAACTTGGTCAATGGACATTGTTAATTTAAATCAATTCATGCCAGGAAATTTACCAGTTAAGCCTCTCATCATCTTACCAATACCGCCTTTAGAAAACATTTTCATCATTTTTCGCATTTCTTCAAATTGCTTAAGAAGGCGATTAACATCTTGTACTTTCACACCAGAACCATTTGCAATTCTTATTTTTCTTTTTGCTTTAATTAGATCAGGGTGCTTTCTTTCCTGAAAAGTCATTGAGCTAATGATTGCTTCAATCTGAACTAAAGACTTATCCCCATCCTCTGGGTTTATTTTTGAAGCAGCTCCTGATATTTGTGACGGCATTTTATCCATCATAGCTCCAACACCACCCATTTTCTTCATTTGCAAAATCTGGTTTTTAAAATCATCTAAATCAAAATTTTTCCCTGATTTGACTTTTTCAGCGAGTCTTCCTGCTTCCTTTGTATCTATATTTTTTTGTGCTTCCTCAACTAAACCAACAATATCGCCCATTCCAAGGATTCTAGAGGCCATTCGTTCTGGGTAAAAAGCCTCTAATCCATCAGTCTTTTCACTTACTCCAATATATTTAATTGGTTTATCAGTGATATGTCTTACCGAAAGAGCCGCTCCTCCTCTTGAATCACCATCAAGCTTAGTTAAAACTACTCCTGTTAAAGGTAACGCTTCCCCAAATGCTTTAGCTGTATTCACTGCATCTTGCCCCTGCATAGCATCAACAACAAATAAAGTTTCTATTGGTATTAGCGCCTTGTGTAGTTGTTTTATTTCTTTCATCATTACTTCGTCAATACCTAATCGACCTGCGGTATCAAAAATAACTACATCAAAGAAATATTTTTTTGCGTAATCTAGGGTTGCTGAAGCAATTTTAATGGGTTTATCTTTTGGTGATGAGTCAAAACATTCAACACTTAGTCCCGCTGCTAAAGTTTTTAATTGATCGATAGCCGCAGGCCTATAAACATCGGCACTTGCAACCAAAACCTTTTTCTTTTGATCTGTCAAAATCTTGGCTAACTTGGCAACAGTTGTTGTCTTTCCAGACCCCTGTAACCCGGCCATTAATATTACTGCTGGAGGTTTTGTAGATAACTCTAGTCCAACATTTTTAACACCCATCAAGTTTGTTAATTCATCTTGGACAATTTTAATAATAGCTTGATCAGGTGTGACACTTTCTAATACCTCGGCGCCTAACACCTTGTCTTTCACTCGATCAATAAAATATCTCACAACAGGTAAAGCAACATCTGCCTCAATTAAAGCTATTCTAACCTCTCTCATAGCGTCACTTATATTTTCTTCGCTAAAGCGGGACTGGCCTCGTATAGTTTTAATTACTGACTGTAATCGTTCGGTTAAATTTTCAAGCATTATCTACAATTCTCAATTTAGTAATTAACGGTTATATTAGAAATCCATTATAATTGTGTTTAATTTTTTGAACAAACTATACTTATGGAATACTTAACATTACTTTTGTTTTCTCTGGTTTTATACATGATTCCAGGTTTGATTTTATTTTTTAATAAAACTACAAAAAGTAGCATAGTTAATTTAATATTAATTACAGGACTAATAACTCATGCCGCACTTATTTATATAACATCAGTATCAAATGGCATTAATTTAAATTTTTCAAATTCTTTGTTAATAGTTAGCTGGGTAACAGTGTTCTTTTATTTTCTTATAAATAAAAGAATGCAATTTAATGGCTTAGAAAACTTAACTCTTTCCCCAGCTATTTTAATTATGCTATGTCATCCATTTCTTAAAAATGACCAATACCTTGAAATTCAAATGTCAATGAATTCTATAATACATGTAGTTATTGCAATTTTATCTTATAGCCTTTTAACTGTTGGCGCTATATTGTCGATCTTTATTTTATTATTTGAAAAAAATCTTACTAAAATAGAAAAGGCTCCAGAGAGTTTCGCTAATAATTTTTCTTTGTTATCAATGGAAAATATTTTATTTAAAGTTTATTGGTTTGGCTTTATTCTTTTATCAATAACTCTATTTTCAGGTATTTTATTTACAAACGAAATATTTGGTACTTCAATCATTTGGAATCACAAAACTATTTTCTCTTTAATGGCATGGATAACTTATGGCACTATGTTACTAGGAAGACTCAGATATGGGTGGAGGGGTAAAAAGGCAGTTATATTCTCTTTAATTGCTTTTATATTTCTTATTTTATCTTATTTTGGCACAAAATTTGTTTTAGAAATTCTGCTTAAAAATAACTTATCTTAAATAAATTATTGGCCATTTATTTTTAGTTGCTTCTTTTTTTAATTCTGTATCAGGATTTGCCACGACAGGGTCACTAACAATTCTAAGTAATGGCAAATCATTTCGCGAATCACTATAGAAGAATATTCTCTCAAAACCTTCAAAAGTAAGTTTTTTTTGTTTTAGCCAAAGATTTAATCTATCCACTTTTCCTTCTTTAAACGAAGGAATGCCTCTAACTTTGCCTGTAAACTCTCCATCAACTTCTTCAAGATCAGTTCCAATCAAATCATCTATACCAAGTAAATTACCAATAGGTTTGGTTATATAGCTATTAGTTGCAGTAATTATTAATAATTTATCTCCGCTATTTCTATGCTCTGAAACAAGGTTTCTTGCCTTTTTTGTTATCATTGATTCTGCAACTTCTTCGATGTAACGAGCAACTAGTTTATCAAGTAATTTTCTTGGATTATTCTTGAAAAATCTAAATTGAAATTCAGTAAATTCATAGATATCTAATTTACCAGCATTATAGTCAGCATAAAATTTCTTATTGGATGCTTCATGACTTTTTTGATCAACTAATCCTTCTTGAACTAAGAAAAGCCCCCAATTGTAATCAGAATCTCCATCAAGGAGGGTGTTATCTAGATCAAAAATAGCTAAATTCAAAAAATATCTCTTCTAAACTTGTGGGTGTGCACGTTCATATTTTGAGTTTAATTTATTGAGCGCACTTATATATGCTTTTGCAGAGGCAATAACAATATCTGTGTCTGAGCCTTGGCCATTCACTACTCTTCCACCTCTTGATAAGCGAACAGTTACCTCGCCTTGCGAGTCTGTTCCGGAAGTTATATTGTTTACTGAAAATAGTAATAGTTCTGATTTTGATTGAACAATTGATTCAATAGCTTTAAATGCTGCATCAACTGAGCCACTTCCTTCTGCAGTAGATTTATGGCTTTTTCCATCCATTATCATCTCAATTTCAGAAATAGGAGTTTTACTAGTTTCTGATGCAGTTTTTAGTCCAATTAGTTTGTATAAATCATAAGATTCTTCGACATACTCCTCACTGACTAAAGCGTGAATATCTTCGTCGAAGATTTGTGATTTTTTGTCGGCTAGCAATTTAAATCGATCAAATGTTGCATTAAATGTTTCTTCAGATTCAATCTCAATACCTAATTCACTTAATCTACTTTTAAATGCGCTTCTTCCCGAAAGCTTACCTAGGCTAATTTTATTGGCTCCCCAACCAACATCTTGGGCAAGCATTATTTCATAAGTCTCTCTATGCTTTAAAACTCCATCCTGATGAATGCCTGATTCATGAGCGAATGCATTTGCACCAACAACTGCCTTATTAGGCTGAACCGGGTAACCTGTAATTGTAGAGACTAATCGAGATGTCGGCACAATTTGCTGAGTATTAATCTGTGATTCAAGATTAAAAATGTCTTTTCTTGTTTTAATAGCCATAACAATTTCTTCTAAACTAGCATTTCCTGCCCTCTCTCCAAGGCCATTAATGGTACATTCAACTTGTCTAGCACCATTTAAAACAGCTGCTAATGAATTGGCTACAGCCATCCCAAGATCATTATGGCAATGCGTTGACCATATTACCTTATCTGAATTAGGCACCCTCTCTATTAATGTTTTCATACGATGCCCCCATACCTCTGGAATAGAATAACCAACCGTATCTGGAACATTAATTGTTTTAGCCCCTGCTTTTATAACAGCATCGAACACCTCAACAAGAAAATCTATATCTGACCGAACTGCATCTTCAGCAGAAAATTCTACATCTTCTGTATAGGATAAAGCCCATTCAACAGCTTTTACAGCCTGATTAAGAACTTGGTCAGGTTTCATCCTTAATTTATTTTCCATATGAATCTTGCTTGTTGCAATAAAAGTATGGATTCGCTTATTTGCTGCTGGCTCAATAGCGCTCCCAGCTTTCTCAATGTCAGACTCAAGCGCTCTTGCTAAAGAGCAAACAGTTGATTTTTTGATTGTTTTTGCCACAGCCTTAATAGCCTCATAGTCTCCGGGGCTAGCTGCAGCAAAACCAGCCTCAATTATGTTAACACCTAATTTTTCAAGTTGTTTTGCAATTCTAACTTTCTCTTCTTGAGTCATTGATGCACCAGGGCTTTGTTCGCCATCACGCAATGTGGTATCAAATATTATTAATTTATTTTTCATCGAATATGTCAACATCTAAAAGATTTTTACTAGTTTTAAATTTTGCTCTGATTAAACTAAAGTAGCCAGATAACGAATATCCAAATGCAATTATAAAAATAACTTCCGCTGGGTTATGAGAGATTAAACCAAATAACAATGCTATTAGAAGAATTACAACGAATGGCTGGCTATTCCTAAGATTTATATCCTTACCACTATAAAAGTTAACATCGGCTGTCATTGATAGCGCAACAAAAAGCGTTATTATTAATGCAAACCATTGCATCTGAAAGAAGCCCAGAAATATTTCATTGCCATTTATCCCATTATCAAATGAAATCCAAATAAAACTAGCAAGTAGTGTCGCTGCTGCAGGCGAAGGAAGGCCAGAAAAGTATTTTTTATTATCGATATCTAATTTAACATTAAATCTAGCAAGCCTCACTGCTGCGCAAGTACAGTAAATAAACGATACAATCCAGCCTAACTTTCCAAGTGGCTGAAGTGCCCATACGTATATCACAAGTGCTGGAGCAACACCGAAAGAAACCATATCTGATAAGCTATCATATTCAGAACCGAATGCACTTTCTGTGTTTGTTAGCCTTGCAACTCTTCCATCCAAACCATCTAGGATTAATGCAACAAAAATAGCAATAGCAGCATGATCATATCTACCATTCATAGCTTGAACAATAGAATAAAACCCAGCAAATAAAGATGCTGTCGTAAATAAGTTAGGTAGAAGGTAGAATTTATTTCTACCTTTAAGGTTTTTTTTTGAATTTTCTTTGCTATTAGTCATATTTATTTAAAATTTTATCCTAGAATTGCTTAATATTCATCGTTATTAATAGATATTCTATTTATAATGATAATAAATCAAATTTATCTATTTACCCACTAAACATGAAATTTAAACTTATTTCTCAAGATGGCAATGCAAGATCAGGCCTATTAAAACTTTCACACGGTGAAGTTAGTACCCCTGTTTTTATGCCAGTTGGTACATATGGCGCTGTGAAATCAATTAGCCCCGATGAATTAAAGGAAATAGATTTTGAAATTATTCTGGGCAATACTTTTCATCTTTGGCTTCGTCCGGGCTTAGAGATCATAAAAAAACATAAAGGACTTCATCAATTTATTAATTGGAAAAGACCTATGCTTACTGATTCTGGTGGATTTCAAGTTTGGAGTTTAGGTAAGATGAGAAAAATCAGTAGTCATGGCGTTACCTTCAGGTCTCCAATAAATGGCAATGAATGCTTTCTTGGCCCTGAAGAATCTATTGAGATTCAAAAAAAACTTAATGCTGATATAGCAATGATATTTGATGAATGCACTCCCTACCCCGCAACATATGATGAGGCCAAAAGCTCAATGCTGCTTAGCCAGGAATGGGCTTATAGAAGTAAAGAAAGTTTTTGGGGTAGTAAAAATGCACTATTTGGGATAATTCAAGGGGGTATGTATGAGGACTTGAGAGAGGACTCGTTAACACAACTCTCGAATATTGGTTTTGATGGTTATGCAATAGGTGGTCTATCTGTAGGGGAGCCAAAATCTGAGATGAAAAAAATTACTGCCTTTATAGCCCCAAAGATGCCACAAGAAAAGCCACGATATTTGATGGGTGTTGGAACACCTGAAGATATAATGCATGCAATTGAACATGGTGTTGACATGTTTGATTGTGTAATGCCCACTAGGAATGCAAGAAATGGCTGGCTTTTTACTCGGTTTGGCGATATTAAGTTAAAAAATACTCGCTATAAAGATGATTTATTACCAATTGATCAATCTTGCAGATGCTATACCTGCCAAAATTTTTCTAGATCTTATCTACACCACCTTTTTAAAATTGGTGAAATGTTAGGCTTAAGGCTAAACACAATTCATAATTTATTTTTTTATAAGACATTTATGATGGAGGCATCGGATGCAATTAAAAATAATAGCTTTAAAAAATACCAAATTGACTTTTTAAAAACACGAAAGGCTAATGAATAGATGCATGACTTATGATAGAATCATCTTTTTTTCAAGAGGATAAGATATTATGAATGAAGGACTAGCTAGCTTCCTCCCTTTTATAATAATTTTTGTTTTATTTTACTTTATGTTGATTAGGCCTCAAATGAAGCAGGCTAAAGAACATAAAACCCTATTAACGGCCCTCAAAGCTGGTGATGAAATTATATCAAATAGCGGTATGTTGGGTAAAATTACCAAAATAAATAGTCAATTTGCCACAATTGAAGTAGCTAAGGATGTAGAAGTAAAAATACAAAAACAAACCATCCAGACTCTATTGCCAAAAGGCACAATAAAATCTATTTAAGAACCTTGATTGCTAATTTAAATTAAATGAACCGTTCATCCCGCTGGAAATATCTCTTAATCTTAACAACAATCTTGTTAAGTATAATTTTCGTTACGCCAAATTTTTATGGCGAGTCCCCTGCTATTCAAATAATGCCAATTAAGGCAGGCAAGCAAATTGATACATCACTTTTACAATCAATTGAGACAACACTAGAAAAATCTAACCTAAAAAATACTGGATTAATTTTAGAAAAATTTAATATTAAGGTTAAATTCAAAACAGCTGAAGACCAATTAAAGGCAAAAAGTATTATACAAAATTCATTAGGAGATAAATATGTAGTAGCTTTAAATTTAATCTCGAACTCTCCTGATTGGTTATCAGATATGGGGGCTCTACCAATGTACTTAGGGTTAGATTTAAGAGGTGGTGTACATTTTCTTATGCAAGTCGATTTATCGAAAGCCCTTGCAAAAACAACTGATAGTTATGTAAGTCAGTTTAGAACTCAGCTAAGAAAAGAGAAAATTGGTTATTACGATATCTCAAAAAATAATGACGTCATGCAAATTAAATTTAAATCTAAAGACGAGCTAAAGAAGGGTAAAAATATTATTAGGGATGTCAATAATAATTTTGACTTCCAAGAAATTTCTATCGCCGATGAAATTATACTTAAAGTCGTTATTAGTGAAAAAACAAAAAAATCTATTACAGAATTCGCAATTAAGCAAAATTTAGAAACCTTAAACAATAGGGTAAATGAATTAGGAGTAGCAGAGCCATTAATTCAACAACAAGGACTTGATAGAATTGTTATCCAACTCCCGGGAGTTCAAGATACAGCAAAAGCTAAAGAAATTTTAGGGAGAACGGCTACATTAGAAATGAGAATGGTTAATGAAGATAACTTCAACCCAGCTATATTTGAAGATGGAAACGAGGACCAAATACCAATAAATTCAGAAATCATTCGTGACCGATCTGGTAATGGTATGTTATTAAAAAAAGAGGTTATCCTTACCGGAGAACGAATTACTAATGCAGGTCCTGGGGTTGATCAACAAACAGGGCAGTCGATTGTTTCAATTACCCTTGATGGAAAAGGTGCTAGCATTTTTAAGCAAGTAACTCGTGAGAATGTAGGCAAAAGAATGGCCCTCCTTCTAATCGAAAAAAATATAACAGAAATAGTTACAGCGCCTATTATAAAAGGTGAAATAGGTGGGGGGCGTGTACAAATTACCGGGATGAATAATCCTCAAGAAGCAACAGATGTTGCATTACTTTTACGGGCAGGTTCATTAGCAGCACCGATGGAAATCATTGAAGAAAGAACAGTGGGGCCAAGTATGGGTAAAGAAAATATTTCTCGTGGAGTTCAATCCACAATTTGGGGTTTCGTTGCAATTATTACTATGATGGCTGTTTACTATATGGTTTTTGGTGTTATCTCGGTCATATCACTATCTGTTAATTTATTTTTTTTAGTAGCATTGCTTTCTGCGCTCCAAGCTACATTAACTCTTCCAGGTTTAGCTGCGATCGCATTAACATTGGGTATGGCTATTGATTCTAGTGTTCTTATTAATGAAAGAATTCGTGATGAAATTAGAAATGGGAATACGCCGCAAGCTAGTATTAGTATAGGCTATAAGATGGCTTGGGGAACTATACTAGACTCCAATATAACAACTATGATTGCAGGATTAGCGCTCTTCATGTTTGGCTCTGGCCCCATTAAGGGTTTTGCAGTAGTTCTTGTATTGGGAATTTTAACCTCTATGTTCAGCGCAATTTTTGTATCCCGTGCCATAGTTAACTATATCTATGGTAATAAACACCAGATAAGTAAATTATCAATAGGTGAAATTTTTAAGGTAGATAACAACTAAAGATATGGAATTTTTTAGAGTAAAAAAAGATATACCTTTTATGAAATACAGCAAAATATCTGCAGTAATATCAACTACTGTATTTATTTTAGCAGTTATCTTTATTGTTATCCGAGGTTTGAATCTTGGGGTAGATTTCACTGGTGGAACAATGATGGAGGTAAGCTACCCAAAAGCTGCAAATATAGATGATATTCGCCAAACTTTACGAGATATAGATTTAGAAGATGCTCAAGTTCAAAATTTTGGTACCGAAGAAGATGTTCTGATTCGCTTACCTATTCGTGAAGGTTTATCTATTGCAGAAATGTCAGAAAAGGTTTCGGCCGCACTAAAAACATCGAATATCGCAATGGAAGTTAAGAGGGTTGAGTCTGTAGGGTCACAAGTTGGAGATGAATTATACGAAAGTGGTGCACTAGCAATTCTTTTTGTTTGTATAGGAATTATGCTTTATCTTACAATGAGGTTTGAATGGCGATTTGCGATAGCAGCGATTATTGCAAATATGCATGATGTTATTATAATTTTAGGATTTTTTGCTTTTTTTCAATGGGAATTTAACTTAACTGTTCTAGCTGCCGTACTAGCTGTTTTGGGTTACTCGGTAAATGAGTCTGTTGTTGTGTTTGACCGAGTCAGAGAAAACTTCAGAAAAATGAGAAAGGCAAATGTGGCTGAAGTGATAAACAATGCAATCACTCGAACTATGTCACGAACCATCATGACCCACCTATCAACACAAACTGTCGTAATCTCAATGTTAATTTTTGGGGGTGAAATACTTCATAATTTTGCATTAGCTTTAACTATAGGAATATTGTTTGGGATTTATTCTTCAATTATGGTTGGTTGCCCTATGGCAATGTGGCTCGGAACTAATCAAACTAATTTAGCAATTTCAAATCCAGAAATAAAAAAGGAAAATACAGAATTATAAATACTCACAGTGTTTAATTTTTCATTTACAAATCAAATTATTCTCTTAGCTATTCTCTTAATAGTATCGGCTTTCTTTTCTATTGCTGAGACAAGCCTAATGTCTGTAAGCAGATACCGATTAAAGCATTTAGCAAAAAGTGGAAATGCTGGTGCGAAGTTAGCCACAAAACTTCTTGAAGAAACAGACAAGTTATTAAGTGTAATTTTACTATGTAATAACTTCTCAAATGCTGCTGCCGCAACTTTGGTCACTGTAATTGCTGTCCAATTATACGGAGATCAAGAAGTTATTATTATGGTAGGTACATTAATCACAACTTTTTTAATTTTAATATTCAGTGAGATTTCTCCAAAAGTTATTGCTGCAGCCCATCCAGAAAAATTAGCGCTATCATGTAGCTTTTTACTTTACCCATTGTTAAAAATTCTCTACCCAATCGTTCTTTTTGTTAATGTATTTGTTCTAGGGATTCTAAAAATTTTTAACATTAAAATTAATTTTAATCAAAATAATCTAATAACAATGGATGAGTTAAAAAGCATTATCAGTGATTCAGGCCAAGTTATTCCAAATAAAAATAAGTCTTTATTACTAAATCTGATAGATCTTGAAAAAGTAACTATTGATGAAATTATGATGCCACATACAAGTATTGAATCTATTAATCTAGGCCAATCAATGGAAGAAATTTTAGAGAAAATAGAAAACTTTCACCACAATAGAATTCTAGTTAAAAAGAAAGATAATGAAGAAATATATGGTGTCTTGGATATTAACAAACTATTTAAACTATATATTAAAGAAAATATGCAGGATTTAGCTCAAGATGAATTAGTTGCTTTAATAGACCCACCTTATTTCATTCCAGCAGGAACTACTATATACAAGCAAATACAGAAATTTCAAGACAACCAGGAAAAAATTGGTTTAATTGTAAATGAGCATGGGGAATTTATAGGGCTTGTTACTCTTGAAGATATACTCGAAGAGATTGTTGGAGAATTTAATATTGAGCTGCCCTCAAAGTCCTCAAAAATTATTTTTGATGAAAATGGCTGGATTGTAGATGGGGGCATTTCTATTAGGGAATTAAATAAGAAATTAACTCTTAATCTACCGATTCAAGGCCCTAAAACTTTAAATGGATTAATTCTAAAATTTTTCGAAGATATTCCAGAACCTAATACAAGCTTTAAAATAAGTAACATTACTTTCCAAATAATTAATGCTAAAGATAAAAATGTGAAAAGTGTGAAAATATATAGTCTTATAAAAAAAAGTAAAATTTAAAATGAAAAAAAATAATCCCGAAGAAGAGAGAGATGGTCCTGGCAGAGAAGGTGGAATTGATCTTATTTTAGCCCCAGAAAAGGTTAAACCAAAACTTCCTGGTACATATAAAGTCCTTATTTTAAATGACGATTTTACGCCTATGGAATTTGTTGCAAATACCATTCAAAAAATCTTTAATAAAACACAAGATGATGCAACCAGGATAATGCTTCAGATACATACAGAAGGAGTAGGTATTTGTGGAATATATCCTTTTGAGATAGCAGAAACTAAAATGAATCAAGTATTAAATTTGGCAAAAGAATCGCAACACCCCTTGCAATGTATTATAGAAAAGATATAGTTTAATTTATGATTGCACAAGAATTAGAAGTTAGCCTTCACATGGCCTTTATGGATGCTCGACAAAAAAGACACGAGTTAATTACTGTCGAACATCTTTTATTAGCTATGATTGATAACCCATCAGCCTCAGAAGTTTTAAATGCTTGTGGTGCAAAAATTGAGAAATTACGTTCCGATATTGCTGGTCACATTGAAGAACACACCCCTATTGTTTCTGGAAGTGATGATGTAGATACTCAGCCAACGCTTGGCTTTCAAAGAGTAATACAACGGGCAATGCTGCATGTTCAATCTTCAGGAAAGAAAGAGGTTACAGGTGCAAATGTATTAGTCGCTATATTTGGAGAAAAAGATTCTCATGCGGTTTATTTCCTTCATCAACAAGGAATTGCTAGACTTGATGTAGTTAATTTTATAGCGCATGGAATATCTAAAGTCACTGAAACAGAAAATAAAGAAGCAACTAGTGAAGGAGTTGAATCTGCAGTTAAAACAAATAAAAGTCTAGAAACTTACACAATTAATCTTAATAAATTAGTAGCTGAAAATAAAATAGATCCTTTAATTGGTCGTGAAATGGAAATCGAGCGAGTTGTTCAAATCTTATGCAGACGAAGAAAAAATAATCCATTACTTGTCGGTGAGGCTGGGGTTGGTAAAACTGCTATAGCTGAAGGCTTAGCAAAGAAGATTGTAGAAAAAGATATCCCTGAAGTCCTTCAAAATAAAACGATATACTCCCTTGATTTAGGGTCACTAATTGCTGGGACTAAATACCGAGGTGATTTCGAACAACGTCTTAAATCTGTAATGAAACAGTTGCACGAAGAAAAAGATTCAATTTTATTTATTGATGAAATTCATACTATTATTGGTGCTGGCTCAGCTAGTGGAGGAACATTAGATGCTTCCAATTTGTTAAAACCTGCTCTAGCAAATGGTCAAATCAAATGCATTGGCGCTACAACTTATCAAGAATATAGATCAGTTTTTGAAAAAGACCATGCGCTAACAAGAAGATTTCAAAAGATTGATATAGTAGAACCAGATATTTCAACAGCTATCAATATTCTTAAGGGTTTAAAATCACACTTCGAAGAACATCATAATGTTAAATTCTCAGCTGATGCAATAATTAGCGCAGTAGAGTTATCTGCAAAATTTATTAATGATAGACAACTACCAGATAAAGCTATCGATATTATTGACGAAGCAGGTGCAGCGCAAAGAATACTCCCAGAAAATAAAAAAAAGAAAGTGATTGGAGTTAAAGAGATAGAAGACGTAATTTCTAAGGTTGCGAGGATCCCAGCAAAAAATATCAACAAAGATGATCGAAACTCACTTAAAACACTTGAGAGGGATTTAAAAGCAGTTATTTTTGGACAGGATAAAGCAATTAATTCTCTTTCATCAGCGATTAAGATGGCTAGAAGTGGCTTAGGTCCAGAAAGCAGGCCTATCGGTAGCTTTCTTTTTAGTGGCCCTACAGGCGTCGGTAAAACCGAAGTTGCTAAACAGCTCGCTTACACACTCGGAATTGAGTTGATTCGTATAGATATGAGCGAATTTATTGAAAGGCATTCAATATCTAAACTCATTGGCGCGCCTCCAGGCTATGTTGGGTATGATAATGGAGGCTTATTAACAGAACAGATTAATAAAAATCCACATGCTGTTTTATTATTAGACGAAATTGAAAAAGCTCACCCAGACATTTTTAATATACTCCTTCAGGTTATGGACAATGGAACCCTTACAGATAGTAATGGAAGAAAAACTGATTTTAGGAATGTAACTATTATTATGACAACAAATGCAGGAGCTGAGGCATTGTCAAAAGTAGATTTTGGCTTTACCCATAATGAAAAATCTGGCGATGAACAAATAGAAATTAAAAAAATCTTCTCCCCGGAATTCAGGAATAGACTTGATGCGATAGTATCCTTTGGTGCATTAGGAAATAATATTATCCTAAAAGTTGTTGATAAATTTTTAATGCAGCTTGAAAATCAATTACATGATAAAAAAGTTGATGCTACCTTCACTAAAAAATTAAAAGATTATTTAGCAAAAACTGGGTTTGATCCACAAATGGGTGCAAGACCCATGGCTAGACTTATTCAAGATACAATAAGGAAATCTCTAGCTGACCAACTTTTATTTGGGAAGCTTGTAAATGGTGGCGAAGTTGAAATTGATATTGATGAAGCCGATAAAATTATTTTAAATTTTAAAAATAAAGAAAAAATTTCAGCTTAACTAAGCTTAGGTTTTATCATTACCTTCTTAAATAAATCACTTTTTATAAGTAGTAATAACCACTTCCTAACCCTCTTATACTCTGAATTATCAAACCATTCTTTATCAACATTCATAAATTGTCTTATAAACGGAAAAATACATATATCTAAAAAAGTTCTTGTGTCGCCAATTAAAAAAGATGTATTTTCCAATCTATTTTCTAGGATCTCTAAAAAAAATAGACAACTTTCCCTATGTTCTACTTTTGATTTTTCTGGGTATCGTTCAAAATACTTATAACAATCTAAAGAATCTTTAAAATTTCCATCATTTATTGCAATTAATTCATCTGCCATTTTTTTATGAGCCGGCCCTAATGAATTCAAATGACTAAATTTACTATTCTTATAAGCCCATTTCATTATATCCAGACTTTCATCTAACACTAATTTATTTAATCTTAAAATAGGCACTGTCCCTTTTGCGCTAATCTTAAGCATCTCATTAGGTTTATTTCGAAGAGATATTTCATAAATATCAAATTCTATATCAGACTCTACTAGCGCCATTCTTGCTCTCATAGCATAAGGACACCTTCTGTACGAAAATAAATATGGCCTTGAGTTTAAGCTATTTAATTGCTCTACATAATTCATGAATTAATCTATACCCTTTAAAAATCAAACCTGAATATATCTGAATTAAATCTGCCCCATTATCCACCTTCTCTTTTCCGTCCTCTCCCGACATAATCCCACCAACGCCAATAATTGGAATTTTTCCGTTAAGGTTTATTTTTAAAAATTTTAAAGTTTTTAAAGAGCTCAACCTTAAAGGCCTTCCAGATAAGCCTCCTGATTCATTTCTCATCTTAGATTTATTAACTTCGCGCCTTGAAATCGTTGTATTTGTTGCTATTACCCCATCAATTTCATACCTAATTAATAATTTACAAATAAAAGAGAGTTGTGCATTTGTATTATCTGGTGAGATTTTAAGTAAAAAAGGCACATATTTTTTATATTTTTTATATAGTATTTTTTGTTCACTTTTTATCTGCTTTAATAATTCATCTAAACTTTCACCTTCCTGCAATTTCCGGAGGTTTTTAGTATTTGGGGAAGAAACATTTAATGTGATGTAGCTTGCAAATAAATATGACTTTCTAAAACATGCTAGATAATCATCAACAGCTTTATCAATTGGTGTGTCATAATTTTTTCCAATATTAATACCTAAAATACCCTTAAATTTCGATTCTTTAATATTTTCAATCACCTTATCAATGCCGTCATTATTAAAACCGAATCTATTTATAATGCCTTCCTCTTTTGTTAATCTAAACGATCTTGGTTTTGGGTTACCTGGCTGAGGCCTTGGAGTAACAGTTCCAACTTCAATAAAACCAAATCCGAGTTTAGATAAACAATCAATATATTCAGCATTTTTATCAAGGCCTGCTGCCAAACCTATTGGGTTAGTAAACTTCAACCCCATAACAACTCTTGGTTTACATTGAGGTTTTTTTGAAATTAGATTTAAAAAACCCAAGTTATTAGCTATTTTTAATGACTTCATTGCTAAGTGATGAGCGAATTCTGGACTAAAAAGAAATAGGAAAAATTTAATTATATTGTACATAATATTATTTTAATTTTTTTTACTGAGGGTATATTCCAAAAATATACCCTACCTCAGATGCTCATAAATAATATTTAAAATACTTTTAGCTGTTTTTGTATTATTTAATTTTCCGTTAGGGTAGTCCATAAATACTCTCACCCCATTCTGGTCCTCTTTAATCCTTATGCGATATCTCTTTTCATTTTTCCCAAGCCCCTCTTCTTTATCAGAGCCCCAAAAGCTCATGATCTCTTCTGTTAATGATTTGTCTTCTACAATCTTTACTTCTTTTGATTCATCTGAGTTATTCAATCTTTCCTCTTCCTCTCTTTTTCTCTGTTCTTCTTCATCATCATCATCCTTCCAAAATGCTAATTTATTAATTAGCCCTTTACTCTTCTTTTTTGCTGAATCAATCTCTAAATCTTTGTATTTAACATAGAAAATTCCTTCGGATCTATTTTTATCTTCTGTTATAAAGCCAATGATATCCAGAGCTAATGACAACCTCCTCCAGGATCGATCGTAAGGATCGTTTAGTAATAAATAATTTCCACGTTTGTTCTCAACCAATTCTGCATTTTTCTTTTCTATTGGATTTGCTATTACTTTTTCTGCTTCAAGATCTGTCATTCCTAACTTGGTCATCAACCTTCTAAGTATTTCTGCATTAATCTCATATTCATCCATATTCATTTCTTTTTGCAGCTTATTTGTAATCTCTTGAGCTTCTTCTTCCCCGTCAGGAATGTATTCCTGAATTTTATAAATATCCGTTGAGTAAGATCCCTCTTTTAGTCTCTTAATCCTTTCTTTTGCTTCATCATCCATTCCAACAACACTTCTTTGTGAAATATAAATCTCTGAAGTATTTTTTTCAATTCCATTCTCAATTCGAGTTCTAAATTTTCTTCTATCAGCTAAATTTGATAAGCCGTCCAACCATGCATCAAACCTACTCGCCATACCTTTCTTTGAATCAAATTTTAATTTTGATGACTTAATCCATTCTGTTTCCATAACCCCAGTTCGTTTATTAAGAACTTTAATGCCGAACCCTAATTCTTGCCAAAACATTTCTAAATGAGGCCATAATTTAGCAGGTTCCTCATTAACCACTAACCACCTTAGATTTCCAGACTTAACTATCTTCATACCTTCAGGATCTTGAAGAACCTTGACCTCTGTGTACCCTGCTTTTTTTGCATCTTCATAAGAGTTATATGACACTGCCTCCCCAGGCACGCCATATTGGACATTAGCTTCAACGTCACTTAAATCAGGAGGTACATCGAGCTTCTTTGCTCTTGATGAGCTTACATAATCTGGTTGTGTAACTGCTTGAATAACTTCACTATCTGTAATATCAAAATCAGCGCATGATATTAGTAAGAAAGGTAATAAGATTAAGTAGATATACTTCATTTGATAGCCTCAAAAATCTCAATCAGATTTTTTTGATATTTTTTATCAAGCTCAACTAAAGGAAGCCTGATACCTTGATTGATTAATCCCAAATGAGCCATAAGCCATTTTACAGGTATTGGATTAGACTCAACAAACATTGCCTTATGAAGATTGCTTAATTGTTTATTCAAATTTTTTGATTTTTCAATGTCCCCATTAAGCATACCATTACAAATTATATGCATTAAGTCTGGCTTAACATTTGCTGTCACCGAAATTACAGCTTTAGCACCTCGTTCCATATATCCTAAGAAGGAAAGATCGTCGCCACTAATAAAAGTAAAATTATTTTTAACTTTACCTTTCATAAAGTCGATGCGCTCTAATTCTCCAGTTGCATCCTTTACTCCAATTATATTTTTAAGCTGACTTAAAGAAATGACTGTCTCATTTTCTAAATCACATCCTGTTCTGGATGGGACGTTATATAGTATTTGTGGAATATTAACTGCATCGTTAATGGCTTTATAATGTTGGAACAAGCCTTGCTGATTTGGTTTATTGTAATAAGGTGTAACTAACAAGCAAGCGTCTGCACCTGCTTCTTTTGCTGATTGCGTTAAAAAGATTGCCTCTTTAGTAGAGTTAGCACCTGTACCCGCAATTACTGGGATTCTCCCATTTATATGAGAGACTGCCTCTTTGATTATAAAAGTGTGTTCATCAAAATCGACTGTTGGGCATTCTCCAGTAGTCCCTAGCACAACAACTCCATCTGTCTTATTTTCAATATGAAAATCAAGTAGGCTCTTAAATTTACCTATATCAATTGAACCATCAGGGTTCATTGGGGTCACCAATGCAACGATACTACCTTGAAACATAATTAATTCCACAAATGAAAAATAATTTATATTCTACTAGAAACATTAAACAATTTGATTTTTATATATATAACTAAAAAATATAATTAAATAATTTATTATTCTTTTTTGATATATTAAAATATTGTTATAGTTTAATTAAATTTTATACTTAAAAGGCAGACTTAGGAGATATTAATCCTCTATAATTTAAGAATATGCTAAATAATTACTTTTTAATCATAATTAGTACAGTCCTTGTTAACAATATAGTGCTAACTAAAATTCTTGGTCTATGTCCATTCATGGGTGTGTCTAAGAAGCTTGAAACATCTATCAGTATGTCTGCGGCTACTGCATTTGTTTTAACAATTGGCTCAATGACTAGTTGGGCCATTAATCATTACCTTCTTGAGCCTAATGATCTTGTTTATCTAAGAACATTAACTTTTATTGTTGTGATTGCTGCCGTTGTTCAATTTACGGAAATGTTAATGGAAAAGAATTTTCCTGTTTTATACAAAATGCTTGGAATATTTTTACCCCTAATTACAACAAACTGTGCTGTATTAGGTATTCCATTACTAAATGCTCAAGCTAGTCACACCTTACTTGAATCAGCTGTTTTTGGCTTTGGTGGGGCTTTAGGCTTTTCTTTTGTACTTATTCTCTTCTCATCTACTCGAGAAAGATTAGAGGGTGCCCATATCCCCCAACCTTTTCAAGGTAGCGCCATTGCTATGATAACGGCAGCGCTAATGAGTTTAGCTTTTATGGGTTTTATTGGGCTAGATAAGTAATGCTGACCTCTATATTGATAATATTATTTTTAGCTGTAATTATTGGTCTAGTTCTTGGCTTTTCATCAGTTCAATTTAAAGTTGAAGGTGATCCAATTATTGAAAAAATTGACTCAATCTTGCCTCAAACACAGTGTGGTCAGTGTAGCTATCCTGGCTGCAAGCCCTATGCAACTGCAATCGCAAAGGGTGATGCTGATATTAATCAGTGTCCTCCGGGTGGGGAAAAAGGAGTTAGGGCGCTTGCAGAGTTAATGGGGGTTGAATATAAACCTCTTAATGAATCACACGGAATAAGCAAACCAAAAGCAATCGCATTTATAGATGAAGATACATGCATAGGCTGCACACTCTGTATTCAGGCTTGCCCAGTAGATGCAATTTTAGGGGCAGCCAAACAAATGCACACCATAATCGAAAAAGAATGTACTGGTTGTGAATTATGTTTACCTCCTTGCCCAGTTGATTGTATTTCTATGGAGCCAATAGAAGAAAATGCTGAAAATTGGAAATGGAAATATCCTGTATATTCAATCTCCACTTCCAAAAAAAGGGTTAATTAATTGAAGTTATTGGATAAAATATTTAAATTTAATGGTGGCATTAATGCTGAAACTCAAAAAAATATTTCAACAAAAAATTCCATCAAGTCTTTACCCATTCCATCTGAGATAAGGCTCCCCCTCAGGCAGCACATTGGTAAAATGGCGAAATTGAAAGTAAAAGTTGGCGATCAAGTTTTAAAAGGGGAATTAATCGCAGAGGCTGATGGAAATATATCAGCAGCTATCCATGCTCCGACTTCTGGGATAGTTAAGTCCATAGAAAAATTATTAATTCCACATCCGTCTGGATTACCAGATTTTTGTGTGACATTAATTCCTGATAATAATGACAAATGGATAAAAAAAATTCCTATTGACTGGAAAAAAATTGGCATAGAAGAAACAAATAAACTAATACTAAATTCTGGAATTGTTGGCTTAGGAGGTGCAGCATTTCCAAGCCATCTTAAGCTAGGAGCTAATCGAAATAACCCAATTAAAACTTTAATTATAAATGCAGCAGAATGTGAACCATATATTACATGTGATGATATGTTGATGAGGGAGCATGGTAAAGATTTGGTTGAGGGCATTGATTTAGTTCAGTCACTAATAGGGGCTGAAGAAACAATAATTGGTATTGAAGACAATAAGCCAGAAGCATTTAAAATAATTTCTAATTTAATTGAAAAAAAACCTAATATTTATATTAAAGTTGTTCCTACTATTTACCCAAGTGGGGATGCTAAAAGACTTATTTTTTTAATAAATGGGATAAAAATACCTAAAGAGAAAAGATCATCAGAATATGGTATTCAAATGTTTAATGTTGCCACAATTGTGGCTATTTTTAGATTCATTCAACATGGTGAACCTTCTTTAAGTCGCATTGTGACTATTACAGGGAATATAAAAGAACCTCAAAATTATGAAGTATTATTTGGCACACCTCTTCAATATTTAATAAAAGATGCAGGAGGGCAAAAAATAAAAAATAATACTTTTATTATGGGTGGCCCAATGATGGGCTTTAAACTTCCATCAATCGATGTATCAGTCACTAAGACCATGAATTGCGTCATTAGTGCTGAGCCAGAAATGATTCAGGCCCCTGAAGAAGCTCTTCCATGTATTAGATGTGCTAAATGTGCTGAAGCGTGTCCAGTTTCGTTACAGCCTCAAGAGTTATTTTGGCTCTCAAAATCAGATCAATTTGAAAAAGCACAGAACTATAATTTATTTGATTGTATTGAATGTGGATGTTGCTCATATGTCTGTCCAAGCAATATTCCACTTGTGCAATTTTACAGATATGCTAAAAGTGAAATTATTGCTCAATCAATAGCTACAGAAGAAGCTGGCATTGCGCGTGAAAGAAATGATTTTAGAATATTAAGGTTGGACAGAGAGAAAAAAGAACGAGCTGAAAGAAATGCACAACGTAAGGCAGAAAATACGGGCGTAGATAAATTAAAATTAATAGAAGAAAAAAGGGCAGAGATTTCAGCTGCGATGGACCGGATAAAAAATGATAAAAAATTAAATAATGATTAATCAACAATCCCCATTTATTAAAAAAGCACCGAGTGTAACTTGGATTATGATGCTAGTGATGCTAGCACTTATACCGGGAATACTAGCCTATGTATTTCTTTTTGGTATTGGAATACTTCTAAATCTATCGATTGCTATTATTACAGCTCTTATTGCTGAATATCTTATTTTGAGAATACGAAATTTACCTATTAAATTATTTATTACTGACGGAAGCGCTATAGTAGCAGCTAGTTTATTAGCCATATCAATACCCTCAATAGCTCCATGGTGGATTATTGTTATTGGAACACTATTTACAATTATTGTTGCTAAACATCTCTACGGCGGCCTAGGTTCCAATTTGTTTAATCCTGCAATGGTTGGGTATGCTGTTCTTCTTATATCCTTTCCTGCTGTTATGACTAAATGGTCCCTACCTGCATCTCATTTATTAGATTTTAATCTGACACAACAAATACAAATATTTATGTATGGAACAAAAAATATTATTGATAGTGTCTCAAGTGCCACGCCTCTTGATTATATTAAAACTCAAATATTTTTAAACAGACCTTTTGAGTTAAATTTTACTAATGGCATGCCGATTAACTCATATTTTAATGCTTCAATAATTATTAGCCTAAGTTTTTTGATAGGTGGTATTTTTATGTGGGTTAAAAAGATAATTACATGGCACTTACCCGTGACATTTTTGATAAGCCTAACATTAATCTCTTCAATATTCTGGCTAATTGATTCGACTCGTTATCTATCTCCATTTATACATTTATTTAGTGGGGGCACTTTGTTATGTGCATTTTTTATTATTACTGACCCAGTAAGCGGTCCAACAACTCCAAAAGGTAAAATATTTTTTGCTTTTGGTGTCGCGTTGTTAGTTTATTTAATACGTGTATTTGGTGGTTATCCAGAAGGGGTAGCCTTTGCTGTTATTTTAATGAACATATGTGTGCCTTTAATTGACTCACTAACACAACCTAAAGTATTCGGTCATGAATAATTTTATTAAAAAAAATAAAATAGTAGGGCGAACTGTATTAGTAATGATAATTTTTGGAGTATTTTTTTCAACAATACTCCAATTTGTTTACAATGAAACTAATCCTATTATATTAAAAAGTGAAGCAGAAGCAAAAGAAAGATTACTTTTACAAGTTGTTTCAAAAAAAATTTACAACAATGATTTAATAAATAGTTATATTGAAATCCCGCCTAATCAAAGATTAAAAAATAAAGCTGTTATAAAGGGTTATGTTGCAAAAAAAGAGAATAAAGTAACTGCGGTTATATTGGAAACAAGGGCTCCTAATGGTTATAGTGGAGAAATAAAAATTTTAGTTGGTATTGATGCTGAAGGTAATATTTTGGGAACAAGGGTTATAAAACATCAAGAAACACCTGGCCTAGGAGATTATATTGATATCAATAAAGGTGAATGGATTAATATTTTTACTGCTTCATCATTAAAAAATACTTCCCAATTAGAATGGGCAGTAAAAAAAGATCAGGGTAAATTTGATTATATGTCTGGTGCAACAATTACAGCAAGAGCTGTAATTGTTGCAATAAATGAAGCACTTATCTACTTTAAAGAAAATAAATTAGAAATGGGGATTGATGTTTAAAGAAGCTGTCATTGATGGATTATGGAAACAAAATCCTGGAACAATCCAATTGTTAGGATTGTGTCCAACACTAGCAATTACTACTAGCGTAGTAAATGGGTTGAGTCTTGGCATAGCAACCATGTTTGTTATGATGATTGCCAATAGCTCAATCTCTCCAATTAGAAGATTTGTCCCTGATGAAGTTAGGGTGCCTATATTTATACTAGTAATTGCAGCACTAGTAACTGTTGTTGATTTATCTATTCATGCTTTTGCTGAACCTTTATATAAAGCACTAGGTATCTTTATACCGCTAATAGTAACTAATTGCATTGTATTAGCAAGAGTAGAATCTTTTGCTTCAAAGAATCCAACGCTACCTTCCTTTTATGACGGTCTATTTATGGGTTTAGGGCTATGTTTTGTATTAATAATATTAGGTGGAATGAGAGAATTCTTAGGACAAGGCACTCTATTTTCAGGGTTTGATTTAGTTTTTGGAGAAGCTTTAAGCGGAGTTAGTATAAATTTCTTTGATGAATATAGTGGTTTTCTTTTAGCTATTCTACCCCCAGGAGCATTTTTAGGGCTTGCACTTCTAATCGCTTTAGTCAACTGGATAGACCAAAAAGAATAAAAATGAATATTGAAAAAAGAAGAAAAATCTTCTCTCTTCTAAAGAAAAATAATCCAAACCCTTCTACCGAGCTTAAATACAGTAGTTCTTTTGAGCTTTTAATCGCAGTAATTTTATCAGCTCAAGCCACAGATATTTCAGTTAACAAAGCTACCGTTAATTTATTTAAAGTAGCTAATGATTCTGAAAAAATCAGCTCGCTTACAATTAAAAAAATAGAATCTTTAATAAAGAATATAGGGCTCTTTCATACCAAAGCTAAGAATATTCATAATACAAGTAAGATTATTAGTCAAAAATACTTCGGTAAAGTGCCTAGGGATAGAGAAGATCTTGAAAGCCTTCCTGGGGTTGGCAGAAAAACAGCAAATGTAATATTAAACACTATCTTTAAAGAGCCAGTCATTGCAGTTGATACTCATATTTTTAGGCTTTCAAATAGAATAAAATTAGCTCCAGCTAAAACCCCCTTAGCTGTTGAATTAAAGCTTACGAAGCTAACACCGAATGAATTTCTAGTTGAGGCGCATAATTTATTAATACTTCATGGCAGATATGTATGTAAAGCCAAAAACCCCGACTGTGTTAACTGCATAATTGAAGAGCTATGTGAATACAAAAATAAGACTATTGCGACTTAAAATAACTCTTCCATTCTTGAAGGTAGCAAATTAATAACTTTATTTTTTTCTTCCGTTGTCATGCTGAGCCATTGCGAAATCTCTTTTGAAGTTCTAAAACAGCCGCTGCATAAATCTTCATCATTATATTGACAGACTCCTATACAAGGAGACGGCTCTTCTTTATGTTCTTCTTTAATCATCTCAATGCCCCATGACAATGCTTATATTTCTTCTTACTTCCACATGGGCACATGTCATTTCGCGACACTTTTTTTGGCTCACTATCTACTTGGCTCGCTTTTCTTTTTGCTTCGTTTTTTTTATCTATCTCGTTTACTTGCTCTTCATTTTTAACCTGAACAAGCATTAAAACCCTAGTTACCTCAAACTTAATTTTTTCTAATAATTGCCCAAATAATCCAAACGCCTCTTTTTTAAATTCTTGCTTTGGATCTTTCTGACCATACGCTCTCAAACCGATTCCTTGCCTTAATTGATCTAATGCAGATAAATGAGCCCGCCAATTTTGATCTATTATTTGTAAAATAACCGATCTTTCAAAATGCTGCATGACTCCGTCACCAGCCTGCTTTTCTTTTAAGCGATAATTTATATTTGCTTGCTCTTTAATCCTATTACTAATTTCTTCTATAGCTATATTAGGTTCTTTTTTTAGCCATGATTTTATATTTATCTTAATACCGTAATCAGCTTTCAGTCTCTTTTCTAATGCTCTTATATCCCACATTTCTTCGATACTCTCAAGAGGTATATATTCATGAACTGTTTCAACTACAACATCATCTCTTATTTGATTAACACTTTGTTGAATATCGGGACTGTCTATAATGTCATTTCTTTGCTCATAAATCACTTTTCTTTGATTATTTGGAACATCATCAAATTCAAGCAATTGCTTTCTACTATCAAAATTTCTAGCTTCGACTTTTTTCTGTGCACTTTCTACAGACTTGGTTACCATTGAATGTTCAATTGCCTCACCTTCTGGAAGCTTAAGTTTATCCATAATTGAAGCTACCCGATCACCACCAAAAAGCCTTAATAGAGAATCGTCTAATGCAAGATAAAATGAACTTGATCCTGGATCACCCTGACGCCCAGCCCTTCCTCTTAATTGGTTATCTATCCTTCTTGACTCATGTCTCTCTGTACCAATAATATGAAGACCTCCAGCAGCAATAACCTCTTGATGCCTTTGTTTCCATCTATGTTGCATATCTATAATTTTTTTCTTATGCTTAGCCTTGTCAAGTTTTTCAATTTCTGGCTCAATATTTCCACCAAGTACTATATCCGTTCCCCGACCAGCCATATTTGTTGCAATAGTTACCATCCCAGGTTGCCCTGCTTGCGTAATTATATGGGCCTCTTTTTCGTGCTGTTTAGCATTTAATACTTGGTGTTCTAATTTTTCTTTATTAAGAATCTTTGAAATAAATTCAGAATTCTCAATTGATGTAGTACCTACGAGAACTGGTTGAGATTTTGCATGGCAATTCTTAATATCATCTATAACAGCTTTATATCGCTCAGAATTTGTCCTGTATATTTTATCTCCATTATCTATTCTTATTGTAGGCCGATGAGGAGGAATAATAATTGTTTCTAAACCATAAATCTGACTGAATTCTTCAGCTTCTGTATCAGCAGTACCCGTCATTCCAGAAAGTTTTTTGTACATTCTGAAATAATTTTGAAATGTTATGCTCGCAAGGGTTTGATTCTCTTTCTGGATTTCAACACCTTCTTTTGCTTCAATGGCTTGATGAAGACCATCTGACCAGCGTCTCCCGGGCATCATTCTTCCAGTAAATTCATCAACAATTGTAATTGCATTATCTTTTACTACGTACTCTTTGTCTTTAATAAAAATATAATGCGCTTTAAGAGCAGAATTAACATGGTGTATTAAATTGATATTTGCAGGATCATATAAATTTGAGCCTTTTGGTAAAATTCCTAATTTCACTAAAATTGCCTCTGTATTCTCATGTCCCTCATCGGACAAAATAACTTGGTTTGATTTTTCATCAACCCAAAAATCTCCCTTTGAATCTTCTTTTTCTTGTTTTTTTAGTTTGGAAACAACTTTATCAATTCTAGCGTATAAATCGATATTCTCTTCTGATTGACCTGATATAACTAAGGGGGTCCTTGCCTCATCAATTAAAATTGAGTCGACTTCATCTACCACCGCATAACTTAATGGTCTCTGAACTCTGTCTTCTTTTGTATAAACCATGTTATCTCTTAGATAATCAAAGCCAAATTCATTATTTGTACCATAAGTAATATCTGCTGCATAAGCCACTTTCTTATCCTTTGGATCCATTCTAGATAAATTTACTCCTACAGATAATCCTAAAAACTCATACAACTTACCCATCCACTTAGCATCTCTTTTTGCTAAATAGTCATTTACTGTAACAACATGAACTCCATCTCCCGAAAGTGAATTTAAATAAACTGCCAGTGTAGCAACGAGAGTCTTGCCTTCACCAGTTCTCATTTCTGATATTTTTCCATCATTAAGAGCCATGCCACCCATTAATTGGACATCAAAATGCCTCATTCCTAATGTTCTAACACTTGCTTCACGAACGTGAGCAAATACTTCAACAATTAAATCTTCTAATTTTTCTCCACCGCTAACCCGGCTCTGAAATTCTTTTGTTTTAAACTTAAACTCGCTATCTTTAAGCTTTTTGACTTTCAGCTCTAGCTCATTAATTAAAGAAACTTTTTTAGAATATTCATCCAATAATCGATCGTTTCGACTACCAAAAAAAGTATTGAGAATTTTTTTAAGCATAATTTATTATCTATCTCTTAAGGTATTGTTTAGGGTCAAGGGAATGTTTGTTTAGCCTAATTTCATAATGTAAGTGAGGGCCTGTTGAGCGTCCGGTATTACCAACATATGCAATTAAATCTTCTTTTTTTACAATATCACCTTTTTTAACTAAAATTTTAGATATGTGAGCATACCTTGTTTGCAAACCACCACCATGATTAATAGTAATTAAATTTCCATACGCACCCGCCCTAGAAGCCTTCTCGACGATCCCGCCAGCTGTTGCATATATTGGTTCGCCATGTGCTGCACTAAAATCTATTCCTTCGTGAAATGCCCTTTTTCCTATTATTGGATCCATACGCCACCCATATGAAGAAGAGCTATAGGGTACATCAACTGGATATAAAGATGGTAATGTTTCTTTTAACACTGACTGTTTCAATAGTATTGCTTCCATTTTATTATAAATTTCCTCTCTTACTTTTATATTTACCATAAGCATTTCTAGCGCTTTTTGAACATCATTATAACTAATTTTTTCGTTAATAAATGGACCGCCCTGAGCATCTAATTTATTTTTTTTATTTAGTTTTGGTAGCTTTTCTTTTCCTAATATTTGTTTCTTTATAACATTTTGCAAGCGTTCAGTTTGTTGGTCAATATCAAGAATTCTTGAATGTAATTCTCCAATTTGATTAACATAGACATCTAAATTATCTTGATAATTATATGCGTCGTTAGTTAATTCAAAATCGCTAAGTTTTGTAGTGCTATTTAATTCTTTGTATACGAAAAAATAGTTAATTAGAAAAATAATTAAAGAAAAGAAAAGAAATACAATAACCGAGGCTAAAGCAAGGCTTAAACTTTTTGGCTTAGATGTTTTTTTCCCAATAAAGAGTATTTTCATTAATGATTAATCTGTTTAGTAAAATTCATGTAGCATTATATAGTATGGAGCCAATAAAAAAGTTATTCCAAGCTAAAGTTTTTTATGGGTATGAAGAAAAAAAATCTGAGCTAGACTTATTACAAAATCAATTTCTTAAAAATGTACCAGTTCAAATACAATCTGACGTAAAAGTTAAGAATAGAGTTGGAGGAGTTCTTATTGTTGAGGTCACTAATAATTATGTAGCTCATAAGATTAAAATGACTTCATCTTCAATTCTAAAAAAATTAAATAACAATAGCTCTTTAAAATTAGAAAAAATAAAAATTAGGATTATTGTACAAAACCCGATACCCATAAGAAAAGCTAATAAGACATCGATATCATCTATTGATTTGATGAAAAAGCTATCTAAAGAGATTGCTGATTCACCTCTTAAAACATATTTAAAGCAAATTTTTAAGAAATAAAAGTGATTGAACCAATTATTTTTATCATCACAGGTGTATTCACAGGAATAGCTGCTGGTCTTTTTGGTCTGGGTGGGGGATTGATAATTGTTCCTGTTGTTACATACTCACTAATATCATTTTCAAACATCCCCTTAGATCAAGCAATTCTTACCGGAATAAGTACCTCATTAGCATCAATGGTTATAACCGGAGCAATGGCTACTTATGCTCACACAAAAAATAAAAATATTGATTACAAAATTATTCATAAATTTATAATTGGAATTACCTTAGGGGCTTCATTAATTGGCTTTATTATTAATATCTTTCCGGGCCAGATGCTTAAGAATTTCTTCATCATATATACGTTTTTTATTTCTTATAGAATCTATACCCATAAAGTTAATTTTATTAATACTTCCCCTGTTCAAAATAACTTTGTTTCGAATTTGGTTGGCTTTATCTTTTCTATTATTTCAGGTTTGGTTGGAATTGGTGGCGCCACTTTATTTGTTCCATTTTTAATTAGAAATAATATGCCTGCTAAATTAGCTATTGGGACTTCAAGTGGGCTGGGATTTTTAATTGGACTTTTTGCTTCAATAAGTATCTTTATTAGTTCTTTATATTTTAAGCCAGCAAGTAACTTTATGTTTGGATTTGTTTATTTGCCAGCCATTTTATTCCTGACCCTACCAAGCTTAATTTTTGTCCAGCTATCTGCAAACTGGCTTTTAGAAATTTCTGATGCTTTTGTAAAAAAATTATTCTCATCTATGCTGTTAATCATTGGTTTATTCATGTTGCTTAATTAAACTTTACTATATTAATCAATTATTTAAAAAAATTTATCTATATTATATTGTTAGATAGATTAAAAAATGTGATAATTACGCATTCATTTTTTAGGTCTTGTATAAGACTTAAAAAAAATCAAATATCTGGAGGAATCAATGTCAGTAATTAACATCGCAATAGGCGCAGGAATTCTTGCCGTACTTTACGGAGCAATAATGTCAAAATGGATTATTGGCTTACCATCTGGAAATGCAAAAATGCAAAATATCGCAGGCGCGATACAGAAAGGAGCTTCAGCTTATCTTGCCAGACAATATAAAACTATAACTATTGTCGGGATTATTTTAACAATATTAATTGGTATTTTTCTTGGTCAAGATACTGCCATAGGATTTATTCTTGGTGCATTTTTATCTGGCGCTTGTGGGTTTATTGGTATGAATGTCTCAGTCCGCGCAAACGTAAGGACAGCTCAGGCAGCAACTAAAGGGATTGTACAAGCTTTTGATGTTGCATTCAAAGGTGGGGCAATTACTGGGATGTTAGTTGTTGGTCTTGGTTTAATTGGTGTTGCAGGATTTTATAGTTATCTTGGTGGAACACCAGATAAACTTGACCCATTAATTGGCTTTGCATTCGGCTCATCTTTAATTTCTATTTTTGCAAGATTAGGTGGTGGCATTTTTACAAAAGGTGCTGATGTAGGTGCTGACCTTGTAGGGAAAGTTGAGGCAGGAATACCTGAAGATGATCCTAGAAATCCTGCAGTAATTGCAGATAATGTTGGTGATAATGTTGGTGATTGTGCTGGAATGGCAGCAGATCTTTTCGAAACATATGCAGTAACAATCATTGCAACAATGGTTCTCGGACATTTAATAGTTTCAGGTGGTGGGGATGCTGTCTTATATCCACTATATCTTGGAGCGGTTTCTATTGTTGCTTCTATCATTGGCTGCTTCTTTGTAAAAGCATCTCCAAAAATGTCCAATGTAATGCCGGCTCTTTATAGAGGATTGGCGATAGCGGGAATTCTTTCTGCAATTGCTTTTTACTATGTAACACAAATGATGTTTGTCGATGGCTTTGTAACAGAATCTGGAAGCTATTCTGCTATGGCATTATTTTACTCATCAATTGTTGGTTTAGTTTTAACAGCTGTTTTAGTCTGGATTACCGAATACTATACTGGAACTCAATATGCTCCAGTTCAACATATTGCAAAAGCGTCAGAAACTGGTCATGCGACTAATATTATCGCTGGAATCGGGATTTCAATGAAGTCTACTGCAATTCCTGTGCTTTCAGTTTGTTTAGCAATTTATACTGCTTATGACTTTGCTGGTCTCTATGGTATTGCTATTGCAGCAACCTCAATGTTAAGCATGGCAGGTATCGTTGTAGCCTTAGATGCATATGGACCTATTACAGATAATGCTGGTGGTATTGCTGAAATGGCTGGTATGCCTCAAAGTGTTAGGAATATTACTGATCCATTAGATGCAGTTGGTAATACAACAAAAGCAGTTACTAAGGGCTATGCAATTGGTTCTGCGGGGCTAGCATCATTGGTTTTATTTGCTGATTACACTCATAAATTAGATGCTGCAGGTATTGGAACAAATTTTGACTTAAGTAATCCGAATGTAATTATTGGCTTAATTATTGGTGGCTTAATACCGTATTTATTTGCCGCTATGGCAATGGAAGCGGTAGGAAGAGCAGCCACTGCCGTAGTTGAGGAAGTAAGGCGTCAATTTAAAACTATCAAAGGTATTATGACAGGGAAAGGTCAGCCAGATTACGCTAAGGCAGTAGATTTACTTACAACCTCAGCAATAAAAGAAATGGTGGTACCTTCACTTCTTCCTGTAGTAGTTCCTGTATTAGTTGGCTTATCGCCTCTTGGTGCACAAGGTCTTGGCGGTATGTTGATGGGTACAATTATAACGGGCTTATTTGTTGCAATCTCAATGTGTACAGGTGGCGGTGCTTGGGATAATGCTAAAAAACATATTGAAGATGGAAACCATGGTGGGAAAGGTTCGGAAGCTCATAAAGCATCTGTGACTGGAGATACCGTAGGAGATCCATATAAAGATACAGCTGGCCCTGCAATTAATCCGCTAATTAAGATTATTAATATAGTGGCACTATTAATTGTTCCGTTACTAGCTTAATTATTAATTAAGCTCTAAAAAAACCTGCTTAATGGCAGGTTTTTTTATGACTAAATCTCTTTACCAGTTAACTGAAAAAATGCTTCACGATACTTTTCACTTGTTTTTTGAATAATATCATCAGGCAAAGCTGGGGGGGGTGGGGACTTATTCCAATTAATTGATTCAAGCCAATCCCTCACAAATTGCTTATCAAAACTTGGTGGTGAAATTCCTAATTGATACGATTCTTTAGGCCAGAATCTTGATGAATCAGGTGTAAGAATTTCAT
>Ga0209710_1000393_pt1 | contig 42445 bp, 42 predicted proteins | sample ArcticOcean_MG_C_5_FD_187436 | JGI IMG/M metagenome (GOLD analysis project Ga0209710, IMG submission 187436) | Marine microbial communities from western Arctic Ocean - ArcticOcean_MG_CB4_138 (SPAdes) (version 2) | ecosystem: Environmental > Aquatic > Marine > Oceanic | place: Arctic Ocean...
AATTAATGAAAGCTTCTATTTAATTTTTTTATTGTCAATCATAAAGACGTTTTCTAAAATAAAATTTTACCCTTATAAAAAAACCAAAACTAAATTTAGTTTTGGTTTTTTTATAAGCTTTATCTAGCCTACATGATACCTTTAAAGAACTCTTCAGGACTTATTTTTAAGAATTCTAAAATTTCAAGCAATCTTTCTAAGTCTAATTTTGTTTTTCCTTTTTCTACTTTAAAATAACCACCTTCACTAAGGTTTAAATGATTTGCAATGTTTACTTGAGTTTTTCCAGCGGCAATTCTTTTGCTAATGATCTTTTCTAATACTAAAGAATAATTAGATTTTGCATTGGACTTCTCCTTCTCTTCTCTTTTCATAATATACTGTTCTTCTAGCAAAAATACTATAAATTAATAATAGCAAGATACTTTTTATAGAACCCCTGAAAACAGTATGTTTTGAGCGCTACTGAATTCAGCTACTCTAAAAAGCAAAGTGATTTTTTTGGTGGATGAAAAGATATTTCACATTTTTGTATTCAGGGAAGATGCTATGAAAAAGAAATTATTCCCAAGTTACTATTTTTTATAAAATAATAACAAAAGCTTGAAAGTTAACGACCATTTTTTTAAACTTATGCAAGTAAGATTTATGAAAGTCTCTTTTAATTGTAGTTCCCGTGAAAACGGGAATTTCAAAGGGATTGAAAGCTACAAAGAATCCTTGAATTTAATTACTAGGAAGTATTGATTGCCTCTTGGGGTTTAATTATTTTCTATAACGGATGCTATTGCAAACAATGGTAGATTTATTTTGATAAAAATAGAAATATTTTAAGTGTACACAGTGCAGTTGTTATCAGAAGATATCGCTTATTTTCGGCCAAAATCTGCAGGAATTTCTCCCCAAGCTTTCGTCTCCCATTTTAAAATTGGATTTTTAAACGTATTTTCTTTGAGCCAATTTTCAGCTCTTTTGATGAGTGTTAATAACTCTTTATTAGAAGCATCAAAAGTAATATTCGTTTTACAACGTTTTTGTTTGACCCAGCTCATAGCAGTTCTAGAGTCGGAATAAATGGGGATATCTTCTTTGTTTTTATTTTTTAAAAGTGCAATGCCATGAACTAAGGCTAAAAACTCACCGACGTTATTTGTACCATTTTCATAGGGACCTTTCTTGAAAATTTCTTGTTTATTATGCGTTAAAACCCCTCTATATTCCATTTTTCCTGGATTTCCAGCACAAGCCGCATCTACAGAAACACTTTCCAAATTAGGTTCTCCATAGGCTGCCTTTTCAGCTGAAGAGCGTGTTGGTTTTTTTGTACTCTTTCCCTTATAATCTTCATACTTTTTAGAGAACGCAATTTCAGCTTCCTTTAAATCTATAAAAGATTTATACTGTGCGCCTTCAAAACTGTCAATTTGTTTTTTGCAGACATTCCAAGACGTAAAAATTCCTTTTTTACGTCCGCTCCAAACTACATAGAACTTTTTTTTACTCATGTATGGCTAAAATTACTTCTTCTATTACTTTTGGAAAATAACGGTGTTCTAAGAGACGAATTTTTTCTGCAATAGTCTTTGGAGTATCTTTTATGGTTAAAACTGTTTTTGTTTGAAAGAGAATAGCTCCTTCATCATAGTTTTCATTTACATAATGAATTGTAATTCCAGTTTCTATTTCATTATTATCTTTTACCGCGTTATGAACATGCATTCCGTACATTCCTTTTCCACCATACTTTGGTAATAAAGCAGGATGTATATTGATGATTTTTTGTGGAAAAGCAGCAATAATATTTTGCGGAATTCGCCATAAGAAGCCTGCTAGAATTATAAAATCTGCTTCTTTTTTTAAGACATTTAAAACAGTCTCTGAATCGTAAAAATCCTCTTTGTTAAAGTACAGGCAATTGGTATGTAGCTTTTTGCACCTTTCGAATACTTTAGCATGCTGATTATTGCACAAAACATGGGTTATTTCAGCAGTTTGCGTATGCTCAAAGAAGTTAATAATGTTTTCTGCGTTCGATCCTGAACCAGAAGCAAAAATAACAATGCGCTTCATATCTATCTTTCTAAAGTACAAAAAAAGGAATAATTATTAACAAACTGCTTCTTTTGAGGAAAGATTAAATTATTTTATTTACTTTTAATAATCATTTTAGGGACAAAAATTAGTTATAATTAATAAGAATCGTATTTTTGCCCAGATTTAAAATTTAAAACAAAAAAAATTATGTCAGACATTGCATCAAGAGTAAAAGCGATTATCGTAGACAAATTAGGCGTTGACGATAACGAGGTAACAACAGAAGCTAGCTTCACAAATGATTTAGGAGCAGATTCTTTAGACACTGTTGAGTTAATTATGGAATTCGAAAAAGAATTTGATATTCAAATTCCAGATGACCAAGCAGAAAATATTGGAACTGTAGGTCAGGCTGTTAGTTACATAGAAGAAGCAAAAAAGTAAGATTTATATGCAATTAAAACGAGTTGTAGTAACTGGACTTGGCGCATTAACGCCAATTGGTAATAATATTGAAGAATATTGGAACGCTTTAGTTAACGGAGTTAGCGGAGCAGCACCTATCACACACTTTGATGCTGCCAAGTTCAAAACTCGTTTCGCATGTGAGTTGAAAAATTTTAATCCAACAGATTTTATTGATCGAAAGTCTGCTCGTAAGATGGACAAATTTACGCAATATGCCATGGTTGCTTCAGATGAAGCAATTGTAGATGCTGGGTTAGATTTAGAAACCATCAATAAATTACGAGTTGGCGTTATTTGGGGAGCAGGAATTGGTGGTTTAGAAACACTTCAAAATGAGGTTTTAAACTACGCTGCAGGAGATGGAACTCCGAAATTTAATCCTTTCTTTATTCCAAAAATGATTGCAGATATTGCCCCTGGACATATTTCCATAAAACACGGATTTATGGGCCCTAACTACACAACCGTTTCAGCATGTGCATCCTCTGCAAATGCAATGATAGATGCGTTAAACTATATCCGTTTGGGATATTGTGATGTTATTGTTACAGGTGGTAGTGAGGCGGCAATTGCTGTTGCAGGACTTGGAGGATTTAGTTCTATGCAAGCTTTGTCAACAAGAAATGAAACTCCAGAAACTGCGTCTAGACCTTTTGATGCCAGTAGAGAAGGTTTTGTTTTAGGTGAAGGTGCCGGAGCGCTTGTTTTAGAAGAATATGAATACGCCAAAGCAAGAGGCGCAAAAATTTATGCAGAAGTAATCGGTGGTGGAATGTCCTCTGATGCGTATCATATAACAGCACCACATCCTGAAGGTATTGGAGTAATTGCTGTAATGAAAAACTGTTTAGAAAATTCTGGGATTAAACCAGAAGATGTAGATCACATTAATACACATGGCACCTCTACTCCGCTTGGAGACGTGGCAGAATTGAAAGCAATTTCAGCTGTTTTTGGAGATCATGCTAAAAACATCAACATCAACTCTACAAAATCTATGACCGGTCACTTATTAGGTGCTGCAGGTGCTATAGAATCTATTGCTGCTATTTTAGCAATGAAACACAGTATTGTACCCCCTACAATAAACCATCAAAATTTTGATGAAAATATCAATCCAGATTTAAATTTAACTTTAAATAAACCTCAAAAAAGGGATATTAAAGTTGCCATGAGTAATACTTTTGGTTTTGGAGGTCATAATGCATGTGTAGCTTTTAAGAAATTAGATGAGTAGCCTATGAATTTTATTCGTAAAATAGTTAAACCTCGTCCTCAAGAAGACGCAGAACTGCACAACGAATTAAAAAAACTGCTAAAATTTTCACCAAGTTCTATTAATAAATATAAGAAGGCATTTACCCATAGGTCTGTTCAAATGTTCGATAAGAAAGGGATTCCTATCAACTATGAGCGTCTTGAGTTTTTAGGAGATTCTATTTTAGGGTCTGTAATTGCCGCATATTTATATAAAAAAGCCCCTAAAGGCTCAGAGGGTTATTTGACTCAAATGCGTTCTAAAATTGTGAGTAGAGAACATTTAAATGAGTTAGGGAAAGATTTGAATTTAATTCGTTTTGTAAAAAGTAACATAGATCAATCGAATGTAGGCGATAATATTCACGGAAATATTTTTGAAGCGCTAATTGGTGCTATTTATTTGGATAAAGGATATGATTTTTGTCAGAAATTTATCCATCAAAATGTAATTGTACCCTATGTTGATATCGAAAAGTTAGAAGGGAAAATCACTAGTTATAAAGGCTTAGTTATAGAATGGTGTCAAAAACAAAAGAAAAAGTATTCTTTTGATACGTATGAAGATTCTGGCAATGAGACAACCAAGCATTTTAGCGTTAAGGTCAGTATAGACGGTGAACAAATAGCGAAAGGAAGAGCTACTTCTAAGAAAAAAGCAGAAGAACAGGCTTCAAAAAGAGTGTATTTTGCTTTTCAAAAGCAAATTTCTACGGATTAAAGCGATAACGTTTTCGTGAATATAACTTAGAATACTCGTAAACTATTAGTAATTTTGTGGGATAGGTTTGAATGTAAATTTACAAGTTATGCAAATTCATGCTTTGGGTTTAGAAGATTTCTGGGAGGAGGAATATACGCTAATAGGTATTCATACGGTTTTAGAAGACTATAGGCTAGCATATCTTTTAAATAAAAATTTACAAATATGTTTTTCGAAGTCTCAGAAAGATTTAGAATTTGAGGGAGATAAGAACAATGGGTCATTTTCAATCTATAACTTCTGCAGTAAAAAATATGGATTTGATTGGTCCTTGATCGCAAACATTAGCAAAATAGAACATGAAGCTGCCTTAAACGAGTTTTTTTCAATAACAGAAACAAGGACGTATTTAATCCCAGAAGAAAAAAAAGTAGATTTTTTTGTTAAAATATCAGGAGAATTGAATGCTGAATTTGTAACGGATACAATTAAAAAAATTAAAAAAATTGAACAAGTCATTACCTCTTATTCGATAAATAAAAACACCTTAAAGTCCAAAGACTTTTTAATATTTTAATATGATAGATTACAAAAAAACAAAAATAGTAGCAACACTTGGTCCTGCAACAGACTCTAAAGAAATTTTAACAACCTTGGCAAGAGAGGGTGTCAATGTTTTTAGAATAAATTTTTCGCATGCAGAGTACGAAAATGTTAAAAACACAGTAAAGACAATTAGAGAAATTAATGAAGAAAACGGCTACAATGTGGCTATTTTAGCTGATTTACAAGGCCCTAAGCTTCGTGTTGGCGTGATGGAAGATGGAGTAGTTTTAAATGACGGAGATCTGTTTACATTTACTACAGAGAAGTGTATTGGTACTAAAGAAAAAGCATTTATGACATACCAACGTTTTCCTAAAGATGTAAAAGTTGGTGAGAAAATAATGGTAGACGATGGAAAATTATTATTTGAAGTAATCTCTACGGATAAGGATAAAGAAGTAGTAGTAAAAACAATTGTTGGGGGGCCTTTGAACTCTAAGAAAGGAGTGAACCTACCGAATACCGCTATATCACTGCCAGCACTTACCAAAAAGGATAAAGAAGATGCAATATTTGCATTAGGTCTTAATGTTGATTGGATGGCACTTTCTTTTGTGAGAACGCCAGAAGATTTAAGAATGTTACGGGATCTAATAGACGAACATTCGGATTATAGAGTTCCAGTAATTGCTAAAATTGAAAAGCCAGAAGCGGTAGAAAACATCGACTCTTTGATTCCTTATTGTGACGGTTTAATGGTTGCACGTGGAGATTTAGGGGTGGAAATTCCAATGCAAGATGTTCCTCTAATTCAGAAGAAGTTAGTAAGACGTGCAAAGAGGGCTAGAATTCCAGTAATCATTGCAACTCAGATGATGGAAACCATGATCGACAATGCTGTACCAACTAGGGCGGAGGTAAATGATGTTGCAAATTCTATTATGGACGGTGCAGATGCTGTAATGCTTTCTGGAGAGACATCCGTTGGGAAACATCCTGTTAGAGTGATTCAAAAAATGGCTGAAATTATTAAAGCTGTAGAAAACTCTAGAATGATTAAAGTACCACACGAAGCTCCGCATATTAGAACAAATAGATTCATTACAAAATCTGTTTGTCACCATGCAGCTTTAATGGCAAATGATATTGAAGCAACCGCAATTTCCACGTTAACGAATAGCGGCTATACTGCCTTTCAAATATCTGCTTGGAGACCTCAATCTAAAATATTAGCATTTTCATCAGAAAAAAGGATTTTAGGAAAACTAAACTTACTTTGGGGTGTAAAGGCCTTTTATTATGATAAAAACCTAAGCACAGACGACACGGTTGTAGACATCAATAGAATATCTAAAGAAAAAGGATATGTTGAAGAAGGGGATTTAATGATCAATCTTACCTCGATGCCTGTGGAGGCAAAAGGAATGGTAAATACACTAAGAGTTTCCGAAATAGATTAAAATATTTTAAAATAAATAACAAGAGCATTCTGAAGAAATTCAGAATGCTTTTTTTTGGAGTTTAAAGTTAAATTGGGCAGTGATTATGCAAGGATATGTTCTTTTTTTTTAATATTTTTTCTAAGGTTAGAAGTTTCATTTAGTTATAAATAGGGCTCTTTTTTTTAGCGAAAGTTAATTAGAATATAAAAAAAAGCGTAAAGCTTCATAAAATATGGTAAATTGAAGTCAAACTAAAAATAGATCATTATGGGAATTAAAAGTTTTCAAGGGAAAAGAGAAACCAATCAAGAGAAGATGGGCGCACAGATTTTAGTTTCAGATTACATGACTACCAATTTAATTACTTTTAAAGCGGAAGACTCTTTAGATCATGTTATAGCGCAGTTAATTGCTCATAAAATTTCTGGGGGACCCGTTGTAAATGATAAAAATGAATTAATTGGTATTATTTCTGAAGGAGATTGTATTAAACATATTTCCGATAGCATGTATTATAACATGCCTATGGATAGAACAAATACAGTTGAAAAGAATATGGTTTCAGAGGTAGAAACTATTGATAAAAATATGAATATTTTTGATGCAGCAACTAAATTTATCAGCTCTAAAAGAAGGCGGTTTCCAATTGTAGAAAACGCGAAACTTATAGGACAAATTAGTCAAAAAGATGTATTAAAAGCCGCTCTTAATGTGAGAGGTAATACCTGGAAGTAATTGGGTACTTTTAGCGTCTACTTTTAATAAGCACTAGCTATTACAGCGCTAATAACTGTATCAATTTAATAACTTACAAAGTTATTTTTCTTTTCGAATCAGTAGAAAAAGGTCACCCTCTAAAGCTAAATACCCTTCATTGTACACATAAAAATAGGTGTTGCCTGTTTTTGTCTTGTAGATTGAAGTAAAGAACTGAAAATCGAAGCCATTGTCATATAATTTAGTTCTGGTTACTTTCATTTTTCCAGAAACATTTAATTCAGACAAAATTTTATAATTTTTTCGAAGTCGATTGTTTACATTTCTTATGAGGTTTTTACTCTCTTTGTCAACACTGTTATTGAAGGTGTTTCTACAATAATCGGAGCAAAACTTTTTATCTACCCTTCCTTTTAAAGGTGCTTTACATTCTAAACACGCGCTGTTTTCCATGGTGTAAAGATACAATGAATTATCCATTTACAAACGACTACAAGTACTTACAACCGAAAGTAATTGTTTTATAACCGAATAAAATTAAGAAGGTGTCGCAACTTTGCAGTGTCAAACGAATTGACAAAAACAAATTATAAACTTACACTTAAAATAAAAGTGTTTAAAAACTTATCTTATGAATACGTTAAGAAACAAAGTACAGTTAATTGGTAGATTAGGTCAAGAGCCAGAAATAGTAACCTTTAAAGATGGCAACAAAATGGCAAAGTTTTCTATGGCAACAGATGACAGTTACAAGGACAAGGAAGGTACTAAAATAGAGCGTGCTTACTGGCATAATATCATCATTACAGGAGGTCTGGTGAATGTGGTAGAAAATTATGTAAATAAAGGTCAGGAGATTGCTGTAGAAGGTAAGATTACCAACCGATCTTATGAAACCAAGGAAGGTGAAAAAAGATATGTTACAGAAATATTGGTAAGTGAATTATTACTTTTGGGAAGTAAACAATAAGCACCTTTAAGCTGATAACGAATAAAATCCATTCTCTTGAGTGGATTTTATTTTATATTGGCACGTAATTTGATTTAAATTCGAAAAATAATAGAAAATGAAAGTCATAAAATTATTATTTATTTTAAGTATTGTATGCTGTTTTTATAAATGCAGCGGTACTATTTTTGTGACAAGTCCATCATTTAATGTGGATAAAGCTTTTTATAATAAGTGGATTGGTGGGCTGCCAGGAGTTCGTGGAGTGAAGCTCGAACTACATTTAAAAAATGTAGATGGAATTGTATTTGATTCTTTATTTTTTCAGAATAAAAGTACCAAGGCAGTGGTTAGGGTGCTGGGCACTAAAATCCAATTATTGGGACATTATTCAACCTCGAAAAGAACAAAAACGGATTTTATTCTAGATAGAAATGTACAGAAAGAACTGAAAAACCCATTTCCAGTCATACAAAAAAACCCTTTTAATTTAAAAGAGAATGAAGCTGTTCTTAGTTATATAAAAGGAGGTAAAAGGTTGTTTTTTAAGATTGAAAATATCAAGCGACTTCAATCTGTATTCTTTCCTTCTGCACCTAAAAGATAGCTGGAATATTTCTCACCGTAACAGAGACCATCAATTTTATGAAAATACAGAATATTTCTTGCAGAAATATGTGGTTTAGCAAAAAGTATATACGACTAGTGGTGTCTGTAATACCTTTAACTTGAGTATTATTTAGAGTTTATATCTAAAAACAAAACAACGTTTTGCAGTTCTAAAGATGATATTGGCACGAAAGTTGTTTATAGTAATGAAAGTATCCTTGGAGCTATGAGGTGTTTGATTTAGAAGGTTTAAAAGCAATACTATTAAAGTACGTTGTTGGAGCTAATCAAATATTTGAATTAAACGGTATCGTAGATTAGAACATCCGCTCACATTTGGAGCGACATTAAAAATGAATAAAAACAAGAATACTGCTGAAAGAAGAGCAGAGAGAAAACGAATGAAAGTAGAAAGAAGAAGTTTAAAATAAAGTTTGGTTAGTTGATTTTCAGTTGGTTGTTATTTTAATAACCAATTGAAAGAAAAACCGTCCTGAAGAGGACGGTTTTTTTGTTCATAATTGATGAAAAAGTATCTTTTTTTAGCCTTATTATATACACTTAGTTTTCATAATTTTATATGTATTTTGAACAGCTCGGGGTTTAAAATAGAAAAGGAATTTCTTTTAAATTATTAAAATGAAACTAACAGCATTTATAACAGGCGCAACTTCTGGAATAGGAAAAGCCACCGCAGAAATCTTTGCAAAAAATAACATTCGTTTAATTCTCTGTGGAAGACGAGCAGATCGCTTAGAAAGCATCCAACAAGAATTAAGCAAACATACAGAGGTGACTGCATTGCAATTTGACGTTTCTAAGAGAAGTGAAGTAGAAATGGCAATCAAATCACTTCCAGAAAACTTTAAAATCATCGACATTTTAATCAACAATGCAGGAAATGCACACGGACTGTCTAGCATACAAGATGGAGATATTGATGATTGGGATGCAATGCTCGATATCAACGTAAAAGGACTGTTATATGTGTCTAAAGCAATCTTTCCAAAAATGATTGCTAGAAATAGTGGTTTTATTGTAAATATTGGCTCTATAGCAGGGAAAGAAGTATATCCCAATGGGAATGTATATTGTGCTTCAAAACATGCTGTAAACGCCTTAAATAAAGCAATGCGAATTGATTTAAATAAACACAATATTCGTGTTTCTGCAATTCATCCAGGCGCCGTAGAAACCGAGTTTTCAGAAGTGCGTTTTAAAGGGGATACAGAGAAAGCAGATGCCGTTTATAAAGGGTATAAACCTTTACAAGCCGAAGATATTGCAGAAATCATTTATTTTGTAGTGACAAGACCTTACCATGTAAATATTGAAGATTTAATAGTATACCCGACTGCACAGGCGAGTGCAACGATTATGAATAAAAATTAAGATGAAATAAGAAATAGAAGTGAAGTAGTTTTTCTAAATCTAATTAATGTCTCAAGAAATGTTGGTGCCAAAAGATACACGCATCTTACTCTTTTTAAGAGAATAAGATGCGCGTTCTTAAAAGCCAAATAAATTCTTTAATCTGCTTTTTTTAGCATATTATTAGTCATTGATGTAAACGGGAGCCGCTGATTTTTCTATAAGGGTTCCAATAGGTTCTGCAAAAAGACCTTTACTCTTAAGAATCGCAGCAACTTTTTGAGATGCCTCTTTTTTAACGGCAATTAACAGGCCTCCACTCGTTTGTGGATCACATAAAATATGACGTCTTTTTTCATCTTCAAGAGTCACTTTGTGTCCATAACTCTCCCAATTTCTTAAAGTTCCTCCTGGGACGCATTTTTGATCGAGATAGGTGTGAATTTCTTCAAAGATTGGCACTTTACTATAATTAATTTCAGCAGAGACATTACTTCCCTCACACACTTCAAGTAAATGACCTAATAAACCAAATCCAGTTACATCCGTTAAAGCTGTTATTTCATCAATTTCTGCAAGTTCTATTCCAGCGTCATTAAGAACGATCATGGAATTCGCGGCAATATCTTCGTGTACTGCTTCTAAAATACCTTTTTTTTGTGCGGTAGCTAAAATTCCAATACCCAAAGGTTTGGTCAGATATAAAACACTTCCTGCTACTGCTTGGTCATTACGTTTTAAATTAGAAATTTTAACAGATCCAGTTACAGCCAATCCAAAAATAGGCTCTGGATTATCAATACTGTGACCACCTGCAAGTATTATTCCAGCATCGGAACACGCTTTTCTGCCACCTTCCATCACTTGAGCAGCAATCTCTGGAGCTATTTTGTCAATTGGCCATCCTAAAATTGCAATTGCCATCAAAGGCTTTCCACCCATAGCATACACGTCGCTTATCGCGTTTGTTGCTGCGATTTGTCCAAAAGTAAAAGGATCGTCTACGATGGGTAAGAAAAAATCTGTAGTACTAATGATACCAATTCCATTTCCCATGTCATAAACGGCAGCATCGTCTCTAGTATCGTTTCCTACCAGTAGGCGGGTATCCTCCATCTTTGGGGAGGTAGATGCTAATATAGTAGTAAGTACTTTTGGTGATATTTTGCAACCACAGCCTGCACCGTGACTATAGCTAGTTAATTTAATAATTTTATCCATTTTTTTCTTTATTGATGTTTTAAAAAGGCGGCTGTTTCTTCAGGGTTTACAGTAGGAATCTTGAAACTTAATATCGTAGATTCGGCTCTTTTCTTCAGGCCTTTTAAATAGTATTTGTCATAATAGAATAGCGTAAGCGTAACAACTTTGTCGTAATTTTTATCTTCGAGCGCTTCCAAAGCTAATTTGGCTTTATCGTTTCCTAGTCTTTTCGCGATTTTACCAATTGCTTCTCCTAATTTTTGTTGGTTTAAATTGGCATAGGTGTGCACAAGATGTTGTACCCTTTTTGTAAAAGGAACTTCTAAAAAATAGACGGGCATTGTTCCCATTTTTAAATAAAAAGCATTTGGAATGGATACTTTTCCAATGGACTTACTTTCGTCTTCTACCCATATGGGTTGGGTGGTATCTAAGTTTTGTATTTCTGAAAATAGCTTGTTTTCAAACTGTTCTGTAGTTGGTTGTTTTGGAAGATCGATCCCTCCAAAAGCAGATCCTCTATGGTTCGCTAATCCCTCTAAGTCTATAACTTGTGCTCCTTTTCTTTTTAAAGCATGTAGTATTTCTGTTTTACCAGTACCGGTATATCCGCCTAAAACTTTAAGATGTAGTGGTTTTTCAAAAGAATCTAGTACATAGTTTCTAAAAGCCTTATACCCCTTTTCAATAACATAGACCTTTTTAAAACCGTTCTCAACAAGATGATTGGCAAACGCATTACTTCTCATACCTCCTCGCCAACAGTGTATTACAGCCTCTTTATTGGGAGCTACGGAGATAGCACGATGTATAAAGTTATTTAGTTTTGGGGTTACAAATTTGTAACCAAATGTAATGGCTTTTTCTTTTGACTCTTTCTTATAAGCCGTGCCAACGATTGCGCGCTCTTCGTCTGAAAAGAGTTCAATATTATGAGCTTTGGGCATGTTCCCTTTCGCAAATTCACTAGGCGACCGCACATCAATAATAGGCAGGTGTTTTAAATTTTTAAAGTAAAAGTTGATCGATATAATTTGTTTCATTGTAATACGTCTAATTTTAAAAGGTACGATTCCGAATAAGAGGTGTTTACAATCAGGTAAACGGAGTTGAAGAGGCCCTTGTATTTGAATAATTATTAGATGTAGTATTGATTTTGGACTTAATACTACTTCCAAAATCAAAAGAACATTGCGTTGTTAAGCCTTTCTATTATAGCAGGATAATTTTTGCAAAAAGCAAAAAAACCATACACCCAGCAATGGATTAATGTTTCTTTTTAGCAATTAAACAAAGTTAACTGTTTTTGAGAAGGTTACGCAGGTATTCTTTGTTTTATATTCTTTAAATGTTAGTACTAAATTTAGCATCAAATTGAAAATATTTTTTTAACGAGCTAATGTTATATTAGCTCTTATAGTTAACTTTTAATAAAAAAGCGAAAGGCAATAGCAGTAAATTTGAAACATATGTTTATTGCTTCTTTTAAAAACGATTAGGTTACCAAGACGATTGTTTTGCAATCAAGGGTTTTGGGTACTGAAAGAAAAGAATATTGGCAGTATTCGAAAAAGATTGATTCAAATAATTTTTTTGTAACTTCCAAACACAATGAAAAATCATCCGAAATTCTTGCCGCACTAAGAGAAATGATAAACAAGCGTTTACTTATCAAGAACTTACTTTCTCACAATGATGAGAATAGCTTTTATGATAAAAAGCAAAAATTATCTTTTGGATCTAAAGATGGAAAGGCAAAGTTTTTAAAACATATTTGTGCGCTTTCAAATTCGAACCCAACAAGTAATTCTTTCATTGTAATTGGTATCGAAGATGAAGAAAGTAAGATATTTGGCGTTGATTTTTTTGACGACAGCAAAATACAAAATCTGGTAAATGCGTATTTAAAAAGTCCACCAAAAATTACCTATGAAAATGTTTCTTTTCCAAGTTTACCCCGTCATAAAGTAATCGGTTTGGTTACAATCTATCCCAATAATAAAATTACGGCTTTGCTTAAAAACGCTTGGAAGTATAAAAAAGACACTATTTTTCACAGAAAAGGAAGTAATTCTGTTCCTTTTACCGGCGATTCTTTCCAACTTACAAACACGAATAAAGCAGTGGTGGCCGCCATCGAAAAAAATGCCAGTAACAACATAGCCCTTACTTTAGACGGTGTCTTTGACTTTATGAACAATCATAAATCCATATACCTTCCGCAATACAAAGTTTTTAATGAGCAGTTTGTGCTTTGTTGGGCGGGAGAACAAAAAATAATTAATGGCGAGACCTACTTTTCTAGGGTAGACATTGAATTGATAAATGAGCAGGTTCAACTATTTTTTTCGGCCCTAGACGATGTTCAAATTAGCCATAATAACAATTCATTTATCATAACAGAATTTATTTATTTAGAAATTGAACATGAGGAGAAACAGTATCCTTTAGAGAAAACTATCATTCACTTCAAAGAAAACGGGAAACATGATATTGTGAAAGATTTCATTTTTAAACCTCCAGAATTTGATGCAGAAGTTGTGCTAGACATGTACAATAACTGCAACTTAATTATTATAAAAATTGAAGGTAAGATTCCACTTTCGGTTGCAGAGCGCGCAGATGTTTTAAAACTACCTACCAACTATTTAATGTGCTATTTAGAAGGGTTTTTAGAGGCGGAGGTTCAGCTTAAAAAGGCAAAAGAATATATTAAAAAGTTAGAAAATTCAGCAGTTTATCTAAAATATAAAGAGACTTTACGAATCATTAGAAAAGTGAAGTATCATTAAAAATAATTCTTTAACGTTTGTATTAGGTGCTAAGTTTACAGAGGATTAAATACTATTTTGTTTTCTTTTTTAAAACTTTTAGAGAGTGCTCGGTACAATTCTATGTGTGTTTTTGAAGCAGCATAGGGGTTGCTTTTATCATAATAATTCTGATTTGCACTATTTTTCACAATAATGGTTTTTGTGGTAGGGTTTATATAAATATTTTGATTGAAAACTCCACTCGCAAAAAATTCACCTTCGTCTCCTTCAGGCACCCACCACTGGAATCCGTATCCAAAGCCGGGATGTGCTGAGTTTTTGCTTTGTGGGAGTAAATGTTCTTCCGTAACCAAAGTGGATGCTTCCACCCAGGCTTCAGGCACAATTTGAGTTCCGTTCCAATTCCCTTTGTTCAGGAACAAACGGCCAATTTTTGCATAATCTCTTAAACAAGCATTGAGGCCACCAAGTGCCATTTCCATGCCTTCCCCGTCAGACAGCCAATATGCATCATATTCAGTTCCAATAGGTTTCCATATCTTTTCCTCTAAGTAGTCTGTTAGGCTTTGGCCAGTAGCTTTTACAATAATCATTCCTAAAACGTGGGTGTTAATGCTTACATAGTGGTTGTAGGTTCCAGGAGTTTTTTCATTAATTAACGTACTTGCAAATTTGTCTTGAGAAGCTCCAAATATAAAGTCCTTCCAGTAGCGATTGATATCGGATTCAGGATCACTATAAGTTTCGTCAAATTTAACTCCTGTTGACATTTGTAAAACGTCTTTTATTTTTACGCCATCATAGCCAGATCCTTTTAGTTCCGGTAAGTATTCAGTAACATTTTGAGTGATGCTTTTGATATGCCCTTCTTCAATTGCAATTCCGAACAAGGCAGAGATATAGGATTTTGCCATGGACCAAGAGATATGTTTTATATTTTCTTTTTGTCCTCTCCAATAATTTTCATACTGGATGGTATCATTTTGAATATAGAGAAACCCTTGGGTGTAAGAGGAGTCAATAAACTTCAAGGTATTATAGGTGTTCCCTTCATGCTGAAAGGTTTTAGGAAGTGTTTTATTTTTTATGCGTGCAAACACAAAAGGGTTTTCCGATTTTTCAACTCTTTTTATCGGAAAATGTTCACTCATATTAATGAATGTATGTTCAATGTTTTTTAAATCCATTGCTTCTTTAATAGCCAGCACTTTCTTTATTTTTGGAATGAAGAGGATGCCTGCAATTATGATGATTGTCAGAAGAATAAAAAAGGGAAGCTTGAGTTTTTTTAAATTCATCTTTTCAGTTTTAAGCTTTTTTGATTTTATTCAAGGTTACAATAACTATTTTAAATCCACCCGTTTTTAAGCTTTTATATTTAGCTACGTTCAAGTTTGCTCTTTAAAAAAAAGGATATTTTTAGACACTTATACTTGAACGCTTGCAAAAACTTTTAAAAATAAATTTCCTGCGCCAATCTAAATGTATTAGCGTGTGCATTGACAATAACATTGACATTTTTAGAATATCCACCACCCATGGAGCACATAACAGGAATTTCTAAATCGAAACATGTTTGTAAAACAAACCGGTCTCGCTCTTTACACCCTTCAATAGTCAATCCTAATTTCCCTAATTTATCTGTTTTTATAACATCTACACCACACAAATAATAAATAAAATCTGGTTTTTCTTGGTTGATGAGTTTTGGGAGGATTTCTTTTAAAACGGTTAAATATTCCTCGTCTTTTGTGTCATTTTCTAAAGCAATATCTACATCACTTTTTTCTTTAATGAAAGGATAATTACTTTTTCCATGCATAGAAAATGTAAAAATTGAATTGTCATTTTGGAATATTTCAGCCGTTCCATTTCCTTGATGTACATCTAAATCTACTATTAGTATTTTATCAACCAACCCTTTTTGCTGTAAATATTTTGCACCAATTGCTTGGTCATTTAACATACAAAATGCTTCTCCACGATTGGAAAATGCATGATGTGTGCCACCAGCAATATTCATTGCAATCCCATTTTTTAATGCAAATTCAGAAGCTTTCATCGTTCCGTCTGCAATAATCATTTCTCTTTCTATAAGAACTTCAGAAAGTGGAAAACCAATTTTTCTTGTAGCCTTTCGGGACAGTGTAATATTTAATAAATCGAAAAAATACTCAGGATCATGTACCGTAAAAAAATGCTTATAATTTGGAATTTTTGGTTCGAAGAAATTTTCTTCTAAACAGGTTCCTTCATAGATTAATTGTTGTGGTAAAAGGTCATACTTTTCCATAGGAAAACGATGCCCTTCTGGCAACTCATGTCTATAAATTGGATGATTTGCAATTTTTAGCATTAACTAACTTCTTGTCCGTTTTTAACTGCCTTTTCTGGTGCAACAAAAGCTAATTTCCCATCTGGAGTATCTGTCATTAAAATCATTCCTTGGCTTTCTACTCCTCTAATTTTCCTTGGCGCTAAATTTACCAAAACAGAAACTTGTTGACCAATAATTTCCTCAGGCGAAAAGCTTTCTGCAATTCCAGAAACAATGGTTCTAATATCAATACCAACATCCACCTTTAATTTTAAGAGCTTTTTTGTTTTAGCTACTTTTTCAGCTTCTAAAATTGTGCCAACTCTAATATCTAGTTTTGTAAAGTCTTCAAATTCAATGGTTTCTTTTTGAGGTGTTAGCTCCTTATTTTCTTGTTCATTGGCAATTTTGGTAGCTTGTAATTTTTCTATTTGAGCTTCAATTGCGTTGTCTTCAATTTTAGAGAACAGTAATTCTGCTTTGTTTATTTGATGTGCTTCGGGTAATAAAATGGCATTCTTAGTCACATTTTCCCAAGATAAGTTTGCATCAATATTCAAAATGTTTTTTAATTTAGTCGAAGTAAAAGGTAAAAAGGGTTCAGAGACTACTGCTAAAGCTGCAGAAATTTGCAACGCAACATACATAATTGTTTGTACGCGCGCTTCATCTACTTTTATAACCTTCCAAGGTTCTTCGTCTGCCAAATACTTGTTTCCAAGTCTTGCTAAGTTCATTAATTCTTGAGATGCTTCTCTAAAACGATATCTTTCTATAGACTTTCCAATGGTATTCGGAAACTCTTTTACAGCGGCTAAAACATCCTCGTCAATATCAGAGAAATCATTGGGAGCAGGCACAATTCCCTCATAATATTTGTTCGTTAAAACAACAACACGATTTATAAAATTACCAAAAATAGCAACCAATTCGTTGTTGTTCTTTGCTTGAAAATCTTTCCAAGTAAAATCGTTGTCTTTACTTTCTGGTGCGTTGGCAGTTAATGTATAACGTAAAACATCTTGCTGATTTGGAAATTCTTCTAAATACTCATGCAACCAAACAGCCCAATTTTTAGAAGTCGATAATTTATTTCCTTCTAAATTTAAGAATTCATTTGCAGGAACATTGTCTGGTAAAATATAATCTCCATGTGCTTTTAACATCGCTGGGAAAATAATACAGTGAAAAACAATGTTGTCTTTCCCTATAAAATGAACCAACTTGGTATCGTCTTTTTTCCAGTAGTCTTCCCAATTTTTTCCTTCTCTTGCGGCCCATTCTTTGGTAGATGAAATATAGCCAATAGGCGCATCAAACCAAACATAGAGTACTTTTTCTTTTGCATTTTCTAAGGGAACTGGAATTCCCCAATCTAAATCTCTAGTTACAGCTCTTGGCCTTAAACCATCTTCCACCCAACTTTTTACTTGGCCGTATACATTTGGTTTCCAGTCTTTCTTGTGACCTTCTAAAATCCATTCACGTAAAAAATCTTCATGTTTATTCAAAGGTAAAAACCAGTGTTTTGTTTCTTTTACTGTGGGTACATTCCCTGTAATTGTAGATTTAGGATTAATTAAATCATTGGCATTATGACTTGTTCCACAGTTTTCACATTGATCTCCATAACTTTCTTCAAAGCCACATTTTGGACAAGTTCCCACCACAAATCTGTCTGCTAAAAACTGATTTGCTTCTGCATCGTACAACTGTGCAGAAGTTTCTTCAATAAAATCGCCATTATCGTACAACTTAGTAAAAAACTCGGATGCAGTCTCATGATGAATTTTAGAGGATGTTCTTGAATAGTTATCAAAAGAAATTCCAAAATCAGTAAAAGATCGCTTGATGATTCCGTGATATTTATCAATAATATCTTGCGGAGAAACACCTTCTTTTTTAGCTCTCATTGGAATGGCAACACCGTGTTCATCAGAACCACAGATGAAGGCAACGTCTTTACCAATTAAACGCAGATAACGCGTATAAATATCCGATGGCACGTAGACACCTGCTAAATGGCCGATATGAATTGGACCATTTGTGTATGGTAAAGCTGCTGTAATTGTATATCTTTTTGGAGCACTCATGTGTTCTTCGTGTTTTTTTTCACTGATTTTTGAACTGCAAAAGTACAAAAAACCGAGTTTTAAAAGTCATTGAAAATAGATACATTTACATTTGTTAGGTTTTTTAATTATAACAACTTTAAAATAAAATTTACTTTGATGAAAATAATTGGATGTATTGGGTTTTTTTTGATGTTTTTTCCTACGGTAAATGCGCAAGGAGAATCAAATAATTTAAGGAGACCCTCTTATTTAAGTCAAGGAGATACCATTGTAATCTTAGCACCTTCTGGAATTTTAATTGAGCGAGAAGCCAGTATTCAGAAGGCAAAAGAGTTGGTTGAAGGCTGGGGTTTGAAAGTACTGATGGGAACCAATACGTTCAATCAAAACAATCATTTTTCGGGAACGGATGTCGAGAGAGCAGCAGATTTTCAAAAAGCAATAGACAATCCAAATGTCAAAGCAATTTGGGCGGCAAGAGGAGGTTATGGAGCTGTTAGAGTGCTAGACCTGTTAGATTTTACTAAGTTTAAAGAAAGTCCAAAATGGATTATTGGTTATTCGGACATAACTGCTTTTCACAATCATATTCATAATTTGGGGGTAGAAACAATTCATGGAATGATGGCGACTAGTTTAGAAGGGGATTGGAAGGATGCGACCGAAACAATTAGCAGTCTTAAGAAAGCACTTTTTGGAAAAACACTGCGGTATACAATTCCTTCCTCACTTTATAATAGAAACAATTTTTTAAACGTTGAAAAAACGATAGAAGGACAATTAATTGGAGGGAATTTAGCTATTCTAGCATCGATGCTGGGTTCCAATAGTCAGGTTTCTACAAAAGGGAAAATCTTATTTATTGAAGAGGTAGGAGAATATAAATATGCAATTGATAGAATGTTACAAAGTCTAAAGCGAGCGGGCTACTTTAAGAAGGTGAATGCAGTGATTGTAGGGAACATAAGTAAACTGAGGGAGAATTCAACCGCATGGGGTAGTAGTATTGAAGAATTAATTTTAGCAGTTGTTCCAGCTGAAATCCCCATCTTGTTTGATTTCCCTGCAGGGCACGAAGTGGATAATAGAGCATTGATTTTCGGAAGAACGATGCTGTTACAATTTGGTTTAGATAATTGTTCTCTTGTTTTTAAAGAAATATAGGAAGTAAGCTTCCTTCTACTTTATAAGGTTCAAAACGAGCAAATAATTCTTCAGAGTACCAGTTGAGTTCTCTCGTTTTTTTAACCATTTCTGCATGTTTTGGATTACTGTATGCGTAGTCAAACATCGCATCGGCTGAAGACCATACGGAAAAAGTAGCCTGCATAAGTAATGGAAATTCTCCAATTCCTTTAGAATATAATAACTCTTTATAGTTGTCCATAGATTTTGAGACAGACGGCACATATTTCCAAAATGTAAAGGCTAATTTGGGTTTAATTGTGGCCCTAGTAATAATCGCTAAAGGCTTTTTTTTATCAAGATCTACAGTGCTTTTAAATGGGTTTTGTTTGCTCCATTCACCATGACTTTTAATCGTTTTCATAAACACAATACTAAAGTCAGTTGCAGTTTTCTTATACTGCTCAATATTCTTTGAATTTGTAAACTCTTTAGCATGTTCTTCTGTCTCAAAAACAGCAACAAATCCAAAAGTTGAAAAATCGGGTAGTATCGAAAAGCCATTCCCACTTCCTGTACCTAAAGGTTTGAAAAAGGTCAAGCCATTTATTTTGCTTAAAGAAACTGGAGGTCTGCCCATTCTTCCTAAAGCATCCCATTTATTTTTAAAACCTTTATATTTAAAAAAGCAGATTAAGGTAGTTTGCGTCATATAACAAATATAAAGATTCCGCTTATAAGAGTTTAGGTAAATAGACTATAATAAACTATTCTATTGCACTTTTTTCATTTTCATTCTCTAGAAATGAGTTTAAGCTCTTGGTTTTTTTATTTTAAAATAGATTTTGACTTGCTATGAAATGAAGGAGCTTTTAGTTTCTAATATAATTTGGGATTTTATTTGTAAATTAAGGTTTAGAATTAGCAAAAATATCTTAGAGTCTAAGTATGGCGGAACACAATGAACTTGGTAAAAAAGGAGAGCAAATCGCATCCGTTTTTTTAATAAAAAAAGGATATCAAATTTTAGAAAAAAATTATCGGTATTTAAGGTCGGAGGTAGATATTATCGCCCAAAAAGGGAACACATTGGCGGTTGTTGAGGTGAAAACAAGAAGCACGGCTTATTTTAGTGACCCACAAGATGCCGTAAACTCTAAAAAAATAAAACAGCTACTTGCTGCCGTTGACTTTTATGTGTTAGAGAAAGATTTAGATGTGGAGGTACGCTTCGATATTATTGCCATTGTGCATCATAATAATAAAACAAAAATCGAGCATTTAGAAGATGCTTTTCTTTATTTTTAATTTTTTGCAGCAATACATGGTCAAGAAGTATTGTGAAAAGATCATTTCTATACCAGATTAAGTATCTTGTGAAATATAAAAAATCAGCAACATGTCTTTTTTAAATCAGGTTATTTGGATTACGGGCGCTTCTTCAGGAATTGGGAAAGAATTGGCTATTTTATTATCTAAAGAGTCATGTAATCTTATTCTGTCCTCTAGAAATAAGGAGTCTTTAGAATTGGTAAAGCGTGAATGTGCTACTCCAAAAAACATATATATTCTTCCATTGGATTTAGAGGAACATTCAGTCTTCGAGTTAAAAGTAACTGAGGCCATCCAGGCCTTTGGTAAAATAGATATGCTTATAAATAATGGTGGAATAAGTCAACGCTCTTTGGCAGAAGACACGGGCTTTTCTGTAGACAAGCGCATTATGGATATTAATTATTTAGGAACAGTTGGTTTATCGAAAGCTGTTTTACCACATTTTATAAAAAATAATAGAGGTCATTTTGTGGTTACCACAAGTATTGTTGGAAAAATAGGCACCCCTTTCCGCTCTAGTTACGCAGCAAGTAAGCATGCCTTGCATGGTTTTTTTGATAGCTTGCGTGCAGAGACTTATAAAAAAAATATTATCGTTACTTTAGTTTGTCCAGGTTTTGTAAATACCGATATTTCTAAAAACGCATTGACTGGTAACGGAAGTCCACAAGGAAAATTAGATAAAGCAACAGGCAACGGAATGTCTCCAAAACGCTTTGCAATACTCATGATAAAAGCAATTGAAAATAGAAAGGAAGAGGTATATATTTCGGGTGTGAAAGAAAAGTTAGGGGTGTATGTAAAACGTTTTTTTCCAAGACTATTTTCTAAATTAGTTAGGAAAATACCCGTTACTTAATCTTCGAAATATTTTAAGGTGTCAAAATACGTAATAATTGCTTCTTTCATTAAAACCGTTTGCTCTCCTGGTTTTAAGTTTGGTAATTCTGTAATGATTTTGTAGTGTGGCCAAAAATCATCGTCATAGTAATCAAATTCATAATAGCCATAAGGCTCTAGTAATTTGCAGATAGCAATGTGCATCAAGTTCACTTTTTCATCTTTTTTAAAAGGAATGTTTCCTTTTCCAAGTTCCTGAACACCAATTAAATAGATAATACCATCCATGTTCAGTTCGTCTCCATCTGCAAATTGATCTGTGAGTTTTATAACCAATAGCTCCCATTTTTCTTTAAGGTTCACAACTTTAGACATGTCATTTGATTTTAAGATTACAAAGATACAATGCACATTTTAAAATATTAAAAAAAAAGATGTAGGTTTGAATAAATTATTTGAATGAATTTTTTTGACATAGGTATTGCTGTACTTTTAATATTTGGTTTTGTAAGAGGTGTTATGAAGGGACTTTTTGTTGAAGTGGCTTCACTGATCGCATTAATTGGTGGTGTATACGGAGCCATTCATTTCTCTTATTTTATTGTAGATTTTTTAAAAGAATATGTTTCTTGGAGCCAGGAGTATATTTCTTTAGCTGCATTTGCAGGAACTTTCATGGTGATTATAATTACCATTTCGGTATTGGGTAAAATGCTAACTAAATTGGCAAACTTTGCTTCTTTGGGGGTTATTAATAAAATTTTAGGAGGTGTTTTTGGAGCCCTAAAAATAGGATTAATTTTAAGTGTCGTTTTTATTTTCTTCGGAAAAATGAACAACACAATCCCATTTGTAAACAAAGAGACATTAGAAAAGTCTATACTTTATGCCCCTGTTAAGAATATTGCACAGACCATATTTCCCTCAATTATTAAGGCAGATGGAGAAGCAGAGATAGAATTGCCAACTCTAGGGATGTAACTTAAAGTAGTGTTATCTTCGAGAAGACGGAGAAGAAACTACGTGTTTTAAGCTGTTGAAGTAGCGCAACTGCAGCTTTACCGAAAGAACCAAGCCCTATTAAATAAAAAAATAAAGAGGTTCTTTTTTTCAGATTTTTGGACTGTTGCGTCAATATTATTTAACATCTTAGTACTATTCAAAAACGGGTATTTCCTCCTTTTAAAATCTATAAAATTCTTTCCAATAAGTTAAAAAGACTGCTTAGAGTAGGGTTACTTTTCCATTGCTAATGTGGTAAACGCCTCCTACAATTTTAATTTCTCCGTTTGCTTCCATCTCACTTAAAATAGGACTTTTGTCCCGAATTCTTTCAATGGTTAATTGAACATTATTTTCGATTGTTTTGTTAACAAAGTCGATATTAGACGAATCGTGTTCCCCGGAAACCTCTTTTTCAGATTTTTGGACTGCTGGTTGAATATTATTTAACATCGCAGTAATATTTCCTAACTCTACGTGATCACAAGCCGCTTTAATTGCTCCACAACTTTCGTGGCCTAATACAAAGACCAATTTACTCCCTGCAACCTTACAAGAGTATTCCATACTTCCTAAAATATCTGTATTTTCAAAGTTACCAGCAACTCTAGCAACAAAAATATCACCAATGGTTTGGTTAAAAATTAACTCTACGGGAACCCTAGAGTCAATACATGAAAGCACAATTGCTTTTGGGTGTTGTCCGTCTGTAGTTTGCGTAATTAATGCTTTGTGATCTGCGGTGTGAACTTTGTTTTTAATGAAGCGAGAATTTCCCGCGATAAAGTCTTGAAGCACTATCATTGGCGTCAGCTTATTTTGTTCTTCTTTAGTAATGGCTTTATTTCTATGTGACATCATTTTTATTTTTTTAATTCTTCTTGTATTTTTTGGGTGATCCATTGTACACACGTATTAAAATTTTTAAAAATGTGTTCTTTTGGAATAAAATCTGGAATAATATCAATTCTCTCCATCATATACCTTGGTTGATGTAGTAAGTTAACAAAGACAACTTCTATGTTTTTTTTCTTTAGGTCTTGCAGCATGTCTTCCATGGCATACAAACCAGATTGATCCATATACTGCATTCTCCCCAAGCGCATAATAACTATTTTTGCAGACTCAGGAATTTGTTGCGAAAGTGCTTGAAATTCACTTGTAGATCCAAAAAACAAGGGCCCTTTGATATGTTTTATAAAGACCCTTTCTTTTAGTGTTTCTGGAAAATCAAGCTCATCTGCCCAAGACTCTTCTTTTAATGATTTTACGTCGGATCTTTCTGCTGTTAAATCGCCAATTTTTTTCATAAACATTAAAGAGGCAATAACCAAACCAATACCAACGGCATATACTAAATTCCAAAAGGTAGATAGCAATAAAACTACAATCATAATTAAAACTTCAGAACTTATTTTAAAAGGCCCAATTTTAGTGTCGCGGGGTAAATAAGGAATTGCTTTTAATCCTTTATAATCCATGACTCCAATACCTACGGTAATTAAAATACCTGCTAAAACTCCTGCAGGAATTTTTGAGGCAATTGGCCCTAAGCCTAGCATTACAACAAGTAACATAATTCCGGCAATCATTCCAGAAAGTTTTGTTTTTCCTCCTGCATTTATATTTACAACGGTTCTAATGGTTGCTCCAGCTCCAGGAATACCACCAAAAATGGCAGCAATACTGTTTCCAATGCCTTGCCCAACAAGTTCTTTGTTTGGCCTGTGTTTTGTTTTGGTCATGTTGTCAGCAACTACACTTGTTAGCAGGGAATCAATGGCACCTAAAAGTGCTAGCGTTAATGCTGTGAAAATATAGGGAGTAATACTAGACAGGGTAAAAGTTGTGAATATTTCCCATTTTGGAACCGGGATTCCACTAGGAATTTCTTGAATGGTTCGGTAGTCTAGACCAAAGCCAACCGCAATACTAGACATTACAATTAATGCTACAAGGGTGCTTGGTACTTTTGTGGTAATGCGTTTGAAACCGTAAATAATAAAAATGGTTCCTAATGCCAGTAAGAATTCTAGCCAATCGATATTTTGAATTGCTTTAGGGAATGCTTTTATGGCTCCTAAAGCACCAGCAGTTTCTTTTGCAGCTAGAGTTTCTGATTCCTTTAGAATGTCTTCAGTTGAAATAAGTGCACCTCTTCTATTTGTCTCCCCAAAGTCTTCTAAAATTAAAATACCTTCGCCGGCTTCCTCTTTTAGAATGTTTTCTAGTATCACCTCTTGGGCTTCTGCTTTAAAAGAATTTACAAAGGAAACATCTTCTTTTGGATAATATCCAACAGAAGGTAATACTTGAGTCAATAAAATAATAAGTCCAATTGCAGTCATAAAACCTGAAACTACCGGATATGGAATATATCGAATGTATTTTCCCAAGCCAATTACCCCGAGGGTAATCTGGAAGAGACCTGCCAAAAAGAAAACCGTTAAAATGGCGGGTAGTGCTTTTTCAACATCTCCGTCATTGGCAGCAACAATACCCGCAATTACAACCATACTAACAGCTGTCATTGGCGCGGTTGGGCCAGAAATTTGTGTATTTGTTCCACCAAATAAGGCTGCAAAGAAACTAATAAATATAGCACCGTATAATCCTGCACTTGGCCCCAATCCAGATGATACACCGAAAGCCAATGCTAGTGGAAGCGCAACAATACCTGCAGTAATACCACCAAAAGCATCTCCTTTTATGTTTGAAAATAATTTTTTCATAAATTTTAAATAAAGTTTTTATTCATTTACAATTTAGGGTTTTTTTTTTAAAAAAAAGCCAATCCTTTTATAGGATTGGCTTTAAATAAAGTATTTAATTTTTATCTAATAAAAAGTTATTAAACCAGTATTGATGTCGTACATAGCGCCCACAATTTTAATGGTTCCCACTATTTCCATTTCTCTTAAAACACTGCTTTGGTTCCGAATATTATCAATGGTCATAGAAATGTTTTTTTCTGCAACGGAATTGACAAAATCAATATTACCAGAGTTCCTTAAATGCAGTTCTTCTGGAGCTCTAACAGCCTTAACAGCTGGTTTTAGTTTATTAATTAAAGTAGTTAAGTTCCCTAGTTTTGCGTCGTCGCAGGCTCCTTTTATTGCACCACACGAGGTATGTCCTAGAACCACAAGAACTTTAGTACCAGCTAATTTACAGGCAAACTCCATACTTCCTAAAATATCTTCATTTACAAAATTTCCAGCAATTCTGATACTAAAGACATCTCCCAATCCTTGATCAAAAACCAATTCTGAGGCAACCCTTGAATCAATGCAACTTAAGATCGTTGCGAAAGGATATTGACCGTTACTAGTATCCTTAACTTGCTCTAAAAGGTTTCTATTCGCTTTTAAATTATTTTGAAACCTTGCATTTCCTTCTTTTAAAAGTAATAAGGCTTTTTCTGGAGTAAGAGCTGCTTGGGTTTCCTTTGTGTGTGCTTTCATAAAATTGTTTTTAATTGGTTAATATCAGTGAGCAATTAATCGACTTCATAATACTTTTAATACTTGTCTTCATTGCATCACTATTGTTTTTTTCTCTACTGACAAAGAGTGCGTTAATTTTATTTTTGGACAGATAGTTTGAAATATTTTTTATGGTATTATCTCCTTGTTCAAAAACGTACTCTATTTTATTTTGGGCTTCTAAAAAAGGATTTTGTTCGCAGTTAGTATCGTCTTTTGCAATTTTAAAAAAGGTCAATGGTTTTTGAGTTGCCTTTATGATATTTTCAAGTAAGGTATCCATAGCGTTACTATTTTGAAACAGCCCTAACGTTAATTCTTTGTTTGGTTCTATGCTATTTTGCTCATCAGCAATTACAACTGTTCCTTTGTGTTTTTTAAGGACGAATTGCGTAATATTATCACCAAGAAAGGGGAAAATTGCCACTTTTTGTTTTCCTAAAATAATTATATCTGGTTTATTCTTATCAATATACTCTGCGATTTCGCTTTTTATATTTCCAATGGTAAAGCTGTGATTTATTTTGGTATTGTAGTTGTTAGAAATTGGGTTTATTAGATTCTTAATTTCTTTATCGATTGTGACGTACGCTTTGTTGATGGTCCTAATTGCTGACAATTGGCTCTCTTTTTCTACAACTTCTGTTGGTTTTTTTACATAAAAAAAGTCAATATTTGCATTCATTATTTTAGCCAAAGCGACCGCGCTTTTTATAGTTTTATCTGCAGACTTACTTAAATCTGACAATATTAATATCTTATAAGTATCCTTCATAATTAGTGTGTTTAAGCAGATTTTTTAGGTCTTAAATTAAAAAATTCAATATAGCTAGGCGGGTTTTCTGCAACGCCTCTTTCTGAAATTAATTGAATATCTATATCCCTTTCTTTTGCCTTCAGTGCAAAGTCTTGTAAGATTTCTATAATATCATAATCTAGGAATCTTGTTTTACGAACATCAATTTCTAAATAAGTATCTCTTGGTAAACTATCAAGTTCTTTTAAGATAGCCCCTTTATTAAAGAATGTTACTTCTTCTGCCAAAGTCATTTTAATTCTATGTTTTCCGTTACTCTTATCCTCGATATGTAAAAAGTGAGAATTCTGAAAACTTTTAATCAAAATAACAACAACCCCTACGGCCAAACCTAACGCAAGACCTACGAGTAAGTCGGTGAAAATAATACCAAGAACAGTAACAGTAAAAGGAATCCATTGTTTCCATCCCAATTGAACCATTTCTTTAAAAAGTGCTGGTTTTGCTAGCTTATAACCAACAACAAGTAGGATTGCAGACAAAACAGAGAGTGGAATTTTATTTAATAAAGTAGGAATTAAAACAATAGAAATTAACAATAAGAACCCATGGATGATTGCTGCTAATTTTGTCCGTCCACCAGATTGAATATTCGCAGAACTTCGAACAATTACTTGTGTAATTGGTAATCCACCAATTAAACCAGAAATAATATTTCCTGTTCCTTGTGCCAATAATTCCCTGTTCGTAGGGGTTACATTCTTGTGTGGATCCAATTTGTCGGTAGCTTCAACACATAATAATGTTTCCAAACTTGCAACCAAAGCGATGGTAAATCCAGTAACCCAAACTTGAGGATTTGAAAGTGCATTAAAGTTAGGAAAGCGAAATTGACCGAGAAAAGAATCAAGACTGTCGGGCACAGGTACACTAACTAAATGCGTTGCATTGATGCCGTATTTAGTATTTCCATTGGTAACAAAATAGTATACGATTCCTGCAACTACAGCGACTAATGGTCCTTGGATAATTTGAAATAATTTTCCTTTTTTGGATAAAACACGACTCCAAAGGATTAAAATTCCCAAACCAATAAAACCAACAATTGTGGCACCTAAGCTAATGTTATTCGCGGTGCTTAAAATTTCGGAAAAGGTATTTTGGCCATCCACTTGAAAAAAGGCAAAATCTCCTTTAGGGGTCGAGTTATATCCAAAAAAGTGTGGAATTTGTTTCAAAATAATAATAATTCCAATTCCTGTCAACATTCCTTTAATTACTGAGGATGGGAAGTAGTACCCTATAATTCCTGCTTTAAGGAATCCGAAAATTAACTGTAGTACCCCTCCTAAAACAACGGCAACTAAAAAGTTTTCATACCCACCTAATGTTCCAATTGCGGTCAATACAATTGCAGCTAATCCGGCAGCAGGACCACTTACTCCAATTTTAGAACTACTCAAGCTTCCAACTACAACGCCTCCTATAATTCCAGCAATTAATCCAGAAAAAAGTGGGGCTCCACTGGCCAATGCAATACCTAAACATAATGGTAATGCGACAAAAAATACTACGACACTTGCAGGCAAGTCGTTTTTAATGTGTTTAAACATATATAAATGATTTTAACGCCAAGCAGGTAAATGCTCAGAGTCTTGTTTTAATAAATAAGAATTGATTTGTAATATTATCGAAGTTATACTGCTCTTTTGGGCGGAGGAGTGCTTACTTTTAGATGCTTAGAAATATAGTTTTTTGAATTAAAACGTATATTTTTTTTATTCTCAAAATCATTAAATAAAACAGAAGAAATAAAATTAGGAGGATAAATTTTCAGTTTTGAATCTACTTTTGACTCTTCTTTCCCTTTCTTTTCCTCTTCTTCCTCGTTCATGTCTATCAGAAAAGAAATGTCTTGTGATGGATTAGTTATTAGAATAAGCGCAGGGGTTATTAGGAGACCAATAAATAAGATAGAAAAGAAAATTGCAATGCGTACTCTCAATATTTCATGTTTACGTTTAAAAGACAAAAATAAGAAAGGTTTTTCTATCTTTTGTTAAATAATAATTAAAAATCGTTTAATAATTTAACTTCGTTTGCAATGATCCATCCTTGTTTTCCGTCTGCTAATTTAATTTTTCTCCAATTATCTACGGCATCTAAAACGATAACTTTGGTACCTTCATGCAATGTGAAAATTGCCTCAGCGTTTATGATTGGTGCATTTCTAATTGTTGTTTTTTCAGCAAACACAATTGCTTCTTTGTTGTTTTTAGAGCGGTAATATTCATTATAAGTGATGAAAATCATGAAAATGAAGAGGATAAAACTTAGGCCACTTGTTGTAAAATACATTCTTTTTTTACTTGGGGTGTGCGCAAAGTAAAAGAGTAAAAATAAAAGGGTGGTCATAAAAGAGAAGAAAACCGTTAAAACAGCCCATTCATTATAAGTTAATTTTTGAAGGTAATTTTCATGAAACCGTTGAAAAAAAGTTTTAGGTACCGTGGCGATATTATCTAAGGCCAAACGTTTAGCGAAAACTAAATTATTGAGTACATCTTCATTTATAGGATCTAATTTTAATGCTTTTTCATAATAGTAAATGGCAGGACCCACTTGGTTTAATTTATAGTGGGTATTTCCTAAATTTAAGTACAATTCTGAGGACACAGCACCTTGCCCTTCTATTTTTTTATAGTTTTCAATCGCTTTTTCAAAGGCAGCATTTTTGTAATAATTATTAGCAGATACAAACAAACTGTCGCTATTTTGAGCTGCGATACTATTTGCAATTAGGCATACTAAAAATAAAATATTTTTCATATTACAGTTGTTTATCCAATTGAATAATGACTTCCTTGGCACGTTCAAGTTCTGCTTTCATTTGAGTTGCTGTGTAGGGTGTATACCTTGCGAAATCTGAATTTTTTAGGACTTCAATGAACTGTAGTATTGTTCTTTTTTCAATCTTTTTATCTTCTAAAATTTCAGTAATTTTTTCTTTGCTAATGTCTGCCGTTTCGATGCCTAGTTTTGCTTTTAAATAATTGTGCAATGCGCGCTCTAGAGCTTCATAGAAAGCTTCTTTTTTACCCAATTGCTTTTGGGCTTCAGAAAGATACCTTTTTGCTAATTTTTGAGCCTTCCTTAGTTTATTTCCAACAAGGTCCTTGTTTCTTTCTTCATTCTTTTTTCCGAGAAAAATACCAATAGGAATTGCAACCATAGGCAGCAATAATAAAAGGTAAAAAAGCACAGATTTAAAGAAATCTATTTTTTCTAAAGTTACAAAATGAGTTTTTGTTGCGATGTATCTAAAACTTTTTGGGGTTGAAACCACTGCTTGTTTTTGGAACGAAACAGTGTCTACTTGAACGAGCTCTTTACCCTCTTGAACATCTACATAGAGATCTTCTGTAGCAATTGTTTTGTATTTTTTTTCTTTTGGATTAAAATAAGAAAATGAGACACTTGGTATCTTATATTTTCCTTTGTATTTTGGCACAACAGTATACGTATCTGTTACAGAACCAGAGATACCATTTGAATTGATGCGCACAGCTTCTTTTCTTTCTGGTTGATACATTTCTAATTCGACAGGGGTTTCTATTGTTGGCAATTCAAAGAGTTTTAGATTTCCTTTTCCAGAAACAGCTACTTTTACCTGGCTCGTTTCGTTTGCCTTTAAAATACCTTTATCCAAAGAAACCTTAAAATTAAAGACACCAACGGCGCCTGCAAAATTTTCTGGCTTTCCCGCTACCGGGAGTTCTTCGGGATTAATTATTTTTTTAGCGGAGGCAAATTCTCTGCGCACATTTTTAGTGATGGCATTTCCAAAAAAATCAGATCTCCCGGAGGGAACTCCAATTACAATATCCATTTTCATTGGATCTATAGAGAGTTTACCCGTCTTTGTTGGAATGAGTAATGCCTTTTGAAGTACAATATATCGATAATTTTCACCATTATATTTCCCCATTTTAACAGGGAATCCATTTATTTTAATTTCTTGATTCCAAAAGCCAATGTACGTAGGTGCTTCGCTTACAGAGGTGTCGTAAACGCTTACATTTTCGCTTACATACAAGCGGTATTCTACATAGATTCCCTCTCCAACATATGGTCTTGCTTTGGAAATTTCTGCAACGAGATGAATATTCTGTTGCGCAATATAATTTGGATCATTGGGGTTTTTAGGAATGTCTACTGCATCTAAAACAATGATTTTTACAGCAGCTGATTTTAGTAATTTTCCATTAATTTTAACAGTAGCACTTCCAATAGAAAGTTCTCCTTTTTTTTTAGGCTGAATAATATAAGTATACGATTGCCTAAAGCTAACCTTTCCGTTAATCCAGGATTGACTTACAGATTGACTTGGACCCCCAACAACTTTAAAGTTGGTGAAATTTGGAGGTGTAAAATTTTCTCCCCCTTGTTTGTCAATTGAGAACTCCACACGTACACGTTGGTTTAAACCTAATTTATTTTTACTAACACTTGCCTTTAATGTTGCCTCTTGCGCAATGAAAGAGGTACTTAGTAAAAAAATAAATATGGATATGTAAAATTTAAACTTCATCAACTTTTTCTAAAACGGTAAATCTACCAATCTTTTTCCTGTTTTACTTTTTTACCCTTTGCTTTTTTAGCATTCATTTTCTTTTGGGTTTTTTTCTCCTCATTATTTAAGCTTTCTAACAGTTGCTTAACTTGCTGCGGAGACATTCTGCCTTCTTTTGGTTTAGGCTTTTGTTTATTTTGCTCTTTATTTTTGTCTGGACTTTGTTTTTTATCTTTGTTTTGATCATCTTTTTCGTCCTTATTTTTGTCTCCTTTAGAATCATCTTTAGGATCCTTATTTTTATCTTTTTTATCATCATTTTTGTCCTTGTTTTTGTCCTTGTTTTTATCCTTATTTTTGTCGTCTTTATTTTCTTTTTTCTCTTGGTCTGCTAGTTTTTGAGCAACGGCTAAATTGTAGCGCGTCTCATCATCATTAGGATTGTTTCTCAACCCGTTTTTAAAAGCATCTACAGCACCTTGATAGTTCTTAGATTCCATCATTGCATTTCCTATATTGTGAAACGCAGCTGCTTTTGTAGCCGGATCAGTTGCTGTTTTTGCTGTCAATTCATATTGTGGAATTGCCTCTTTAAAATTTTTGGTTTGATACAATGCATTTCCGAGGTTATAGGTTGCTTTGTCGTAATTAGAATTTTCACCTAATGCTTTTTGATAGGCTACAGAAGCATCTGTGAATTTTTCATTTTTATACAACTCATTTCCTTGACGCAGTAACTGTCTCGCCTGTCTTTGTTGCACAATGGTGTCTTTTTGTGCTGCAGTCTCCTTCGTTGCGGCGAGGATTAAAAAAAAGAGGAGCGGATATTTTACTTTTTTCATTTTAGGACATCTTTTTTTCTTCATTAAACAAATCAACTTTTCTTAACCAATTGGTTTTCTTATCTAATAAGAACGAATCTAAACATAAGAAGAACAATCCAATTGCTAAAAACCATTGAAATTGATCTTTGTAATCTGAAAACTGCTTTGTTTCAAATTCGTTTTTTTCTGCATTCGCAATAATTTTGGCGAGCTGCTCCACTGGGTTTTCTGTGATATTCCCGTCGATATACGATCCGTCAGAGACATTCGCAATTCCCTGCAATACTTCAGGCATACGTTTGGTAATAACAGTCTCCCCTTTCCTATCTTTTTTGTAGCCAATCATTGCGCCATTTAGACGCATTGGGATGGGGCCACCTCTTTCTGTACCCACACCAATTGTATATATTTGAACGCCATCACTCGCTAAGTTTTGTGCTACTTGCTTTGTTTCTTCCTGGTGGTCCTCACCATCAGAAATAATGATTAAAAAACGGTTGGTTTGTTCGTCGTTATTATAATATGTTTTTGCTAATTCTAAGGCTTCATTAATTGCTGTTCCCTGGCTAGAAACCATGTCTGGGTTTGCGTTTTGTAGAAACATGTTGGCAGCAGCATGGTCTGTAGTTATGGGTAATAAAGGATACGAATTACCTGCATAAACAATAATACCAACCCTGTCTGAACCTAAGCGATCAATAAGCTTAGAGATGATTTGTTTCGATTTTTCTAGGCGGTTTGGAGCAATGTCTTCCGCCAACATACTTTTGGAAATATCTAAGGCAAAGACCACATCTACGCCTTCTCTTTTTATGGTTTTCAATTTACTCCCCATTTTTGGGTTTGTCAAAGAAATTATAAGGAAGGTAATTCCTAAAAGAAGGATTATCACTTTTAAAGTTGCTTTAAACTGAGAGGCGTTGGGTGCTAGTATTTTTAATAGTTTGGGATTAGAAAATTTTCGTTGTGTCCTTTTTTTCCACCATAAAACCAACAAGAAAATAACAAGCATGCTTGGAACAATGAGCAGTAGGTAAAAATAAATTGGTGCTTCTATTTTGTACATTTTAAACTGGGTATGCGTTTATTAGATTTCTATAACTTATTTATATTTTAATATTGTGTTTTATTATCTCGGCGCTCCATGTAAACTTTAAGCAATAGTATGTGTGCATACAATCTTATATAAAGCTCTTAAAAACGGTATTTCTTAAAACAAATTCCAACAGCAAAAGTCCAAGACTTAAAAAGATGAAAACTCTAAATTTTTCTTGATAGTTATAGTATTTAAACTCCTCTATTTTTGTTTTTTCAAGAGCATCAATTTCATCATAAATCTCTTTTAGAGATTGGTTGTCTGTTGCTCTAAAATACTTCCCTTCTGTTTCTTGGGCAATCTCCTGTAATAGTTTTTCATCTATTTCTACCTGCTGCTTTCTAAAGTTTAATTTTCCTGTTCTCGGGTCTTTACTCCAAGGAAAATCTGCGGTTCCATTTGTTCCAATTCCAATTGTGTACACCTTTATTTTTAGTTCTTTGGCCAGTTCTGTTGCCGTTCTTGGATCTATGTTACCAGCATTATTTACGCCATCGGTTAGTAGGATAATAACCTTACTCTTTGCGGAACTTTCCTTTAGTCTGTTTACACCAGAGCCCAATCCCATTCCAATGGCTGTTCCGCCATCTAATTGACCCCACTTGAGTTTAGAAATCGTTTTTTTAACAATATTTTTATCACTGGTAATTGGTGTTTGTGTAAAGCTTTCCCCAGCATAGACCACAATTCCAATGCGATCATTAGGTCTTCTATCTACAAAGTCTATGGCTACTTTTTTAAGTGCTTCCAGTCTATTTGGTTTTAAGTCTCTCGCCAGCATACTTGCAGAAACGTCAATTGCCATGATAATATCAATTCCACGGTTTGTTTTTGTTTTCTTACTTACAGAAACATTTCTAGGTCTGGCAAGTGCGATTATGACGGTCGCCAAAGCAAAAATCCGCAAGAGCGCTAGTATTGGTTTTAATTTTGATACAAATGAAGTGGTTTTAAAACCCTTAATACTGGGCATTGTTAAAAGAGCAGCATCTTTTTTACGGACAAAAAACTGCCATACTGCAACTATTGGAATAGCGAGTAGCAACCAGAGAAATTCGGGGTTATAAAATTCAAAATTACTCCAGTCCATCTTCTTTTTCGATTATTGGTTTTGGCTTTAAGTTGCCTATAATATATTCTGCATCTCTGCGATCGTCTTCAATTTCCAGGGCCAATGGTTTTGATTTTGCAAACTTTACCAGATCTGCTTCCCGTAATAAATCTTTTAACTTGCCTATAGTTTCTTTTGAAGTGTCCACAGCCTCTGATTTTTTAAAGGCGATAATCATCTCTAAAACTTCGTCTGTAGTATTCTCTAGGGCTGGAACTTTTAATTCACGCTCGATATATCCACGAACGATTTCTGTGAGTTCAGAATAATATTCTTTTGTTTTATTATTTTGCCACAACAGTTTTTCGTCCAATGCAGTTAACTTTAAGAGTGCTTCTTCATAAGGTGGGAGTGCTCTGTAAGTAGGGGCTTCCGTATCTGTTTTTCTTTTCCGGAAGACAAACCAATATATCCAGAATGCAATGATGGCTATAATTCCTAAAATAATATAGATATAGATTCTAAAATCATCGAATGTATACGGCTCTTTTTTTATTGATTTTATAGGAAATTTTTTCACTTTTGCAGTGTCTATTGCGATGGTAGCGACGTTGACCAAAAGAGAATCTGTTAAAAAAGCCTGATTTTTTATAAAAATTTGTTGTTGTGGAATGTAAAAAGCACCACTATCAAAACCTGTTAAAATATAGCGTCGAATCAAACTATTTTTAAGGGTGTCAATGCGGGTTGAATCGATGACTTCCAGCCCGTTTAAACGTATTTTTGGAATGATTACATTACGGGTCTCTGCAACAGAAATTTTTAATTGAAATTGTTCTCCAATTCGGATAGTGGTAGTATCTATCTCGGCCTGTACCATTGGTTTTTGAGCAAATCCGATAGCTGAAATAAATAGGAGTATGTAGAGGAGTTGTTTTTTCATTTTTAAAAAGGAACTATCTTCCTTTGTGTTTAAAATAGCCCAATAATTTTTTTACATAATTTTCATCAACACTTGTGCTGACACTTCCTGCACCACTTCTCTTAAACATATCTGTATAGTAATTAGAAAGTCTTAAAGCATTGGTTTTGTAACTTGTCCTTACGGCTTTGGAAGCTGTGTTTACTAACTGAATCGCACCAGTTTCAGAATCGAGCATCGGTACCATTCCTAAATTAGGGATCTCTTCATCACCGTTGTCAAAGATCCGAATTCCCGTTAAATCGTGTTTTTTAGCGGCAATTTTCAATGTTTTCTCGTAGGAATCATCCATAAAGTCAGAAAGCATAAAAACAATGGCTCTTTTTTTCAACACGCTCGATAAAAACTTCAAAGCTGCGGCAATATTTGTCTTCTTACTTTTTGGCTTAAACTCAATGAGCTCTCTGATAATCCTTAAAACATGACTTTTCCCTTTTTTTGGGGGAATAAAAAGTTCGATGTCTTCAGAAAATAAGATGAGTCCAACTTTGTCGTTATTTTGGGTAGCAGAAAAAGCCAGGGTTGCCGCAATTTCTGTCACCGTATCTTTTTTAAATTGCGTGGAGGTACCAAAAAGCTCGGATCCAGAAACGTCTACTAAGAGCATCATGGTGAGTTCCCGCTCTTCTTCAAACACTTTAATATAAGGCTCGTTATACCGCGCAGTAACATTCCAATCAATTGCTCTTACATCATCTCCAAACTGGTACTGCCGCACTTCAGAAAAAGTCATACCGCGCCCTTTAAAAGAAGAATGGTATTCTCCACCAAAAATATCATTAGACAAACGTTTTGTCTTAATTTCTATTTTCCGAACTTTTTTAAGTATTTCTTTGGTATCCATGTTTTTAGTAAACAGTATTCAATTGCAATTTGCAGTAAATTTTCAGTAGTAATATTTAGTATCAGTGCGTAATTATACACGAATACCACTTATTGATCTAGGGCACTTCAATCTCGTTAATAATGGAATTGATAATGTCTACTGAAGTTATATTTTCTGCTTCGGCTTCATAGGTAATTCCAATTCTGTGGCGGAGCACATCAAAAACAACAGCACGCACATCTTCCGGAATAACATAACCTCTTCTTTTAATAAAAGCATAACATTTTGCTGCTTTTGCTAAATTGATACTCCCACGAGGAGAAGCTCCAAAACTAATTAAATCTTTTAATTTCTCGAGGTTGTATTTTTCTGGATACCTTGTAGCAAAAATAATATCTAAGATGTATTTTTCAATTTTCTCATCCATATACACTTCATTCGCAACTGCTCTTGCCTTTATAATTTGAGCAACAGTAACTACAGGATTTACCGTGGCAAAACCTCCTGATAAATTTTGACGCATGATAATTTGTTCGTCTTGTAGTTTTGGATAATCGATGACTACTTTTAACATGAATCTATCTACCTGTGCTTCTGGTAAAGGATAGGTTCCTTCTTGTTCTACAGGGTTTTGAGTTGCCATTACTAAGAAAGGTTCGTCTAACTTAAAGGTAGTGTCACCGATAGTAATCTGACGCTCTTGCATTGCTTCCAATAAAGCAGATTGCACTTTTGCAGGTGCTCTATTGATCTCGTCAGCCAGCACAAAGTTCGCAAAAATAGGCCCCTTTTTAATCATGAAATCATTTTCCTTCATGTTGTAAATCATGGTTCCAACAACATCTGCTGGCAATAAATCGGGTGTAAATTGAACCCTGCTAAAACTAGCTTGAATGGCTTTAGAGAGGGTGTTTATTGCTAGCGTTTTTGCCAAACCAGGAACCCCTTCTAATAAAATATGTCCATTTCCTATGAGGCCAATCAACAAACTTTCTATCATTCGTTTCTGACCTACAATTACTTTGTTCATTTCTAAGGTAAGAATATCGATAAAGGCACTCTCCTTTTCTATTTTCTCGTTAATAGCTCTTACATCTACATCCATTATATATTGTATTAAGTTTTATTTTTTTGGAAACAAATCTACAATTTTAACCTATTTATTTTTGTTAAAAGTAGGTTAAAGATGCTTCGTTATTTTTGATTACTTTTATGCCGGTGTTAAGTGTGTAATTTCAAATGGAAAAACTAACAGATAAATTTTTATGGAAGGCATTGAAAGAAGGCGATTTAAATGCCTTTTCTGTGCTTTTTGAAAGTTATTATCCCCAGCTTCATAGTTATGGTTTGAAAATATCAAATAATACTGTGGTTACCGAAGACACTTTGCAAGACTTTTTCTTGTATGTGTATGAGCATCGAGAGAACTTAAGCGACTTAGATACCATTGCTCCTTACCTTTTTACTTCTTACAAACGCTTTTTAATAAAGGTGATGAAGAAAAACGAAAAGATGAAGCATACAGATTTTTCAAATGAAAACTTTGTGGACATTCAATTTACTGCAGAGGAAGTGATTACAAACCAAGAGACTATAATTTTTAAAAACAAAAACCTGTCTCTTTTATTAAATAAGTTACCAAAAAGGCAAAAAGAAGCTATTTATTTGAAGTATTACAGTGGCTTAAAAGCAACTGAGATATCAGAGATAATGGATATAAATTACCAAAGTGTTGTAAATATATTATACAAGGCGATCAAGAGCTTAAAGGAGGAAATTTCTATTATGAAATTATTTAATTAGGCTTTAACATAAAATTAGGAGTATAAGAAGAAAGATATATACTTATATAAGTACAAGAAAGATATTACGAAAATGATTAAGAAAAAGTACAATAATATTAACGATTTTCTAGAAGATGCTTCTTTTAAAAATTGGTGTCTACAAAACAACGGTACGGACATAAATTTTTGGGAGTTTTGGGTTGCGAATAATCCTGAGAAGAAAAATTTAGTAAATAAGGCGAAAGATCTTGTTTTAGGAGTTTCTTTTGATACAAAATTAGTTTCTAAAGAAAAAGTTAGTTTTGAATGGAAAAAATTAGAAGCAAAAATACAATCAAATAAAAAAAATCCAAAACAGGAAGTGCGTTTTTTAACACAGTTTAGTGCTGCAGCGTCTATACTTTTATTAATTTTTTTGAGTATTTATTTTTCAAGCACAACTGCTAAGGTTACCCATAAAACGAACTATGGGGAAATTTTAAATATAAAGTTACAAGATGGCAGTGATGTTACGCTAAACTCAAACTCTACTTTATCCTATTATAAAAATGAAAGCAGGAAAGTTTGGTTGTCTGGAGAAGCCTTTTTCCAAGTAGATAAAAAAGTAGCAACCCAAGCAAAATTTTCGGTTTTAACGGACGATTTGTCCGTTGAAGTTTATGGAACTTCTTTTAATGTAAGTACAAAAAAGAAAAAAACAGACGTCTTTTTAGAAGAGGGTAGTATTTGGTTGAAACTTAAAAATGGAGCAGATAAAAAAATGGTTCCTGGTAATTATGTTTCTTATTCATCTAAAAAAGATCAAATTTTAGAAGATAAAAATATTTTTAATCCGATCGTAAAAACTTCTTGGAAAGATGGGTCTTTATTTTTTGAAAACTTATCTTTGGAGAAAGCGATGGAAAAAATAGAAGAATCGTACGGTTTTTCTATTGTTTTTAAAGATGATAAGAGCAAGAATATTTCAATAACCGGTGCAGTTCCTATTACGAATATTGATATTTGTATAAAAGCCATTGAAAAGTCCGTAGACGTAACTATTATAAAAAAAGGTGATAGCTTAGTTATTAGTGAGAAATAGGTGTAACGCTAAAAGAGTAAATGATTCTAAAATCAATATTTATAAAAAGTATAGTTTTTGTTTTTTTAGCTTTTACTGTTCAAATAACAAGCGCACAAGAGCGTAAAAAAAATGAAGCCCCTCTCGCGGTTTTACTAGATAAAATCAGCAACGACCACCAGATCTTTTTTACGTACAACGCCAATTTAATCCTCAACAAATACATACAAACAAAAGGGTTTACAAATTTATCTTTGAAAGCATCTATTTCGCTATTAGAAAAGCTCACTCCTTTCCTATTTGATGATCTAGGGAATAGTTATTACGTTATCTACCTCAAAAAAGCAGCAAACAAAAACAAATTTCTTACCAAAGAAAAAGCAGTTTCCTCAAATAGCATTGGGATTGATTCGCTTTTTAAGGGAGACCTAATTACGGTTCGGGGAATTGTTTTAAGCTCAGATAATACGCCACTTATTGGAGCTGCGCTGCAAGAGAAACAATCGCTAGTAGGTACCACCACAAATCTGGATGGAACTTTTGAGTTTGAAATTCAAAAAGAAAATACGGTGATTGTAAGTTTTTTAGCACACAATACTAAAACGCTAAAATTAAACTCAGAGATCTTTCATACCATCGTTTTGATATCCGGCCAGGAGCTAGACGAAGTGCAGGTTGTGGGCTCTCGTAATAAAAATAGAGAGGCGAGTAATACCCCAGTTGCCATTGATTTTATTGAGGTAGAAAGCACCGCTTCTGAAAGCAGTCAAGTAGAAATAAATCAGTTTTTACAGCACGCCATACCATCTTTTAATGCATCAAAGCAGTCAGGCGCTGATGGTGCAGATCACATAGATCCTGCTACCATCAGAGGTTTAGGACCAGACCAAACACTTGTATTGGTCAATGGGAAAAGAAGACATCAAACCTCTTTAATAAATTTATATGGAACAAGAGGGCGCGGGAATTCAGGAACAGATTTAAATGCAATTCCTATTTCAGCAATTAAAAGGATAGAATTGCTAAGAGATGGTGCTTCTGCACAATATGGTTCAGATGCTATTGCAGGAGTTCTGAATATTGTTCTAAAAGATACAGATAATGAATTAAGTGTTACTTCTACATTGGGATTTAACAACGCAGACAGTAACGCTGTATTTCCCAATAGTGTGGATGGTTTTACGTATAAGTTTGGTTTAAATTATGGGGCAAAAATTAATAAAGGAGGTTTTATAAATTTTTCTTCAGAAGTTTTATCTTCAGAGCATACTTTGAGGCCAGGGACGCGTGCGCGCGAAAAGTTTGGACAAGCGGCAGTGAGAAATGCTAGCCTTTTTCTAAATGCAGAAATCCCTTTACATACCAGCACAAAACTATATGCTAATGGGGGGTTTAACTTTAAAAATACGGCTGCTTTTGCTTTTACTAGAAAACCAAATAGCAAAAGGAACGTGGAGGAAATTTATCCAAATGGTTTCAATCCATTAATCACCTCCAATATTATAGACAATTCGCTATCTATTGGAATACTTACGTATTTTAAGGGATGGAGTATTGATTTGAATAATGCAGTGGGAAGAAATAATTTTCAATATTTTATTAAAAACACCTTAAATGCGACGCTTAAAGAAAACTCCCCAACGGCGTTTGACGCAGGTGGGCACCAACTGATTCAAAATACGACAAGCATCGATTTTTCTAAATATTTTTTAGAGAAAACTTTTGGGTTTAACATTGCTTTTGGGTCCGAGTACCGATTGGATAAATACAGGATATTTTCTGGAGAAGAAGGCTCTTATGGAGCTTATGACATAAATGGAAATTTGGTGGATTCAAAAACACCAGTGTCCGATTATAGTATGTATAACGGGCAAATAGTTCCAGGAGGTTCTCAGGGTTTTCCTGGGTATGCTCCAGAAAATGAAGTAGATCGAAATCGTACTAATTTTAGTGTTTATGTAGATACGGAGATTGATTTTTCTAAAAAATTTATGATCGGTGCGGCCACACGTTTTGAATATTACAGTGATTTTGGAAGTACCTTAAATTATAAGCTTGCTGCACGTTATCAGCTTTCTAAAAAGCTGAATGTGAGAAGTTCTTTTAGTACTGGTTTTAGGGCACCTTCTTTGGTGCAAGTCTATTACAATCTAACCTTTACCAATTTTATTGGCGACAAACCTTCAGAATCCCTTTTAGTCGCAAATAATAGTCCTATTGCACGAAGATTTGGTATTGAAAACTTAAAAGAGGAAAAAGCACGAAATTTTAGTTTTGGATTCGCGGCAAAACTGAGTGCAGCATTTACTGCAACCATAGATGCGTATTATGTAGCGGTAAAAGATCGGATTATTTTAAGTGGTAATTTTGATGCTTCAAGTTTAGATATTGGAGTTGATAATGTGCAGTTTTTTGCAAATGGTGTGGATACAAGAACAACAGGCTTAGACCTTGTTCTAAATTGGAATAAGCAGCTGGAAAGTAGTGCCTTGACTATAAATCTATCTGGGAATATTAATTACATGAGCATTACAGAAATAAAGAACAAAAACTTAGATGAAAAAACTTTTTTTGGAGAAAGAGACCGCCAGTTTTTGTTAGCTTCTGCACCAAAAAACAAGTTTAATTTAGGAGTTCATTATCAGTATAAAAAATTAAAAACGTCTTTAAACCTTACAAGGTTTAGCAGCGTTCAATTAATTGATTGGCAAATCACTGAAGACCTCTCAAAATTTAATAATTCAGAAAGGGAAAGGTTGGATGCGGCGACAGATGTTTATGCCCCAAAACTAACAACAGACCTTCATTTAAACTATCAATTAAATACTTTTATGAACTTGCAAATAGGAGCGAATAACCTATTTAATATATACCCTACGAAACAATACAGTTATACAGATAGTGGTGGTTTGTGGGATGCGACACAAATGGGTACAAATGGTTCTTTTTATTATACAAAATTGAATATAAAACTCCAATAAGGAACTTTTTCTTTGCTTTCCGTGCTTTTTTTAAAAATAAGTATCTTTTTAAGAGTATATTTTTTCTTTTTCTTTCTTATATAAGAAATCGGGCATTGCATCTCACAAAAGAGCAGGCACTGATGCATCACTTTTATTAACTAATAATTTATTTATGAAACAAAAGTATTTTTTAAAAGCATTTACAATTGCTTTTATGTTTATGTTACCATTAGGTTTAATGGCACAAACAGTGAAAGGAAAAGTAACAGACACTTCT
>Ga0209710_1000396_pt1 | contig 42251 bp, 40 predicted proteins | sample ArcticOcean_MG_C_5_FD_187436 | JGI IMG/M metagenome (GOLD analysis project Ga0209710, IMG submission 187436) | Marine microbial communities from western Arctic Ocean - ArcticOcean_MG_CB4_138 (SPAdes) (version 2) | ecosystem: Environmental > Aquatic > Marine > Oceanic | place: Arctic Ocean...
CAAGAAAAAAGGTACAGATGTCTTAGGGACTAGAAGAGAGATTAAAAATCTTAATTCGTTTAAATTTATTAAGCAAGCAGTTGATTATGAGGTGAATTGGCAGATTGAGACTCTTGAAGATGGGGGGGAAATAGACCAAGCAACAATTTTGTTTAATCCAGAGACGGGAGAAACAAAAGCTATGCGATCAAAAGAAGAAGCAAATGACTATCGGTATTTTCCTGATCCTGATCTACTGCCATTATTAGTTTCAAAGGAAAAAATCGATGAAATAAAGCAATCAATGCCTAAATTACCGGATGAGATTCAAGAATTATTCCAGAAAGAACTAGGTTTGTCTGAGTACGATGCTTCAGAAATTACAGCAAATAGTGACGTAACGAAATATTTTTTGGCTCTCGTAGACTCTAAAGTTAGTCCTAAGCTCTCTGCAAACTGGATATTAGGAAATTTATATTCGCGCCTCAATGAAGAAAGCATAGATATAAATAAATCACCAATAGATACAAAGCGCTTAGCTGAATTAATTAAGCGTATTGAAGATTCAACTATATCTAATAATGCGGCAAAAAAGGTGTTTGATTTTATATGGGATAAATCAAATATTACCGTTGATCAAGCAATTGATGAATTGGGGTTAAAACAAATTTCCGACAGCAGCGAAATTGATCTTTTAATTGATGAGGTTTTAAAAAATAATCAGCAGATGATTGAAGAATACCTCTCAGGCAAAGAAAAAGCATTTAATGCGCTAGTTGGCCAAATTATGAAGGCCTCTAAGGGCAAGGCTAATCCATCGCAGGTCAATCAAATACTGAAACAAAAAATTGCTAAGTAATTCCGTATAACTTCTGAAATTCTTTAATCTTAACTAACTCACCCACATAATTATCTGATTGCTCTAGGTAGCTAACGATATCTATTAAATTAATAATTGAATAAACTGGTAGCTTTAGATTCTTTGAAACCTCTCCAGTTGCAGTTAAGCCATGAGGCCCTTTCTCTTGTCTATCTATGGCGACAAATACTCCAATTGGGTAACCCCCATTAGCCTTTATTAATTGATTGGACTCATTAATTGAAGTGCCAGCAGAAATGACATCGTCAATAATAAGGACATTGCCATTAATTGGGGCACCAACGATAATTCCACCTTCACCATGATCCTTTGCTTCCTTTCGATTAAAGCAATAAGGTATATTTAGACCTTGTTCTGCCAATGCAATTGCAATTGCAGTTACTAAAGGAATCCCTTTGTAAGCCGGTCCATACAACATATCAAATTTAATTTTTGTTTCTAGAATTCTGTTGGCATAAAATTGCCCAAGAGATTTTATACTATCTCCGTTATCAAAAGATCCTAGGTTAAAAAAATAAGGGCTTTCTCTCCCAGCTTTAGTAACGAAACTACCAAATTGCAGAACATTATTTTTTATAGCTAATTTAATGAATGATGTTTTATTTAATGACATATAATTTAATTACCTCATGAAGATTATAACCTTAAATTTAAATGGAATTCGATCTGCTAATAGAAAAGGACTTTACCCTTGGTTAAAAAGTCAGAATGCAGACTTTGTTTGCCTTCAAGAACTAAAAGCGCAAGAGCAAGATTTATCTGATGATATAAAAGCCCCAGATAATTATTTGGGCTATTTTAGCTATGCTATTAAGAAAGGTTACAGTGGGGTGGGTATCTATTGTCGTCAAAAGCCACTTAGAGTAACAAAGCATTTAGACATACCTGAAATTGACGATGAAGGTCGCTATATAGAGCTTGAATTTGATTCATTCATTATTATTTCAGTTTATCTTCCATCGGGATCGAGTGGTGATGAACGCCAAGCTTTCAAATATAAGGTATTAGACAAAGTAAATAAAATTTTTGAAGCGAAAATTAAGCAAGGAAAAAATATTATAATTTGTGGCGACTTTAATATTGCCCACCATGAGATTGACTTAAAAAATTATAAAGGCAACCGGAAGAACTCTGGATTTCTGCCAGAAGAAAGAGCATGGCTGTCTAATCTATTCGATAATGTTGGGTTTAATGATGTTTATCGTAACTTATACCCTGAGCAGTCCGATGAAGCTTTTACATGGTGGAGTAATCGTGGCCAAGCATGGTTAAAAAATGTAGGTTGGCGAATTGATTATCAAGTAGCAAATCGCTCCTTGGCAGACAAGGCATTATCTGGAAATGTTTATAAAGAAGCTAGGTTCAGTGATCATGCTCCACTGATAATCAATTACTCGGATTAAGGTTTATTCCAAGGAGCAATTTTAATTAGAAGAATCATTCCTGGGATTGCAATAAAAAAACAAAATATAAAAAAATTATGCCAACCAAAAATCTCAACTAGATAACCTGTTGATGCATTAGTAATAGTCCTTGGCAGTGCTGCAAGGCTTGTAAATAGAGCAAATTGCGTCGCAGTAAATTTAGGGTTCGTAGTTTTTGCAATATAAGCAATAAATGCCGTAGTCCCAAGCCCTGCAGCAAAAAATTCTAAGCCGACAGTAATTGCTAATATTAAAGGGTTATCTCCTGATAATGCTAGCCAAGCAAAGCTTAATGTAGCAAACATCTGCATAAAGCCAAAAATCCATAGTGCACGATTAATCCCAAGTTTAATCATCCAAATACCCCCTAGAATTCCGCCACTAATACTTGCCCATAATCCTGCATTCTTTGCAATGATTCCAATTTGGGTCATCGAAAAACCAAGATTCATATAGAATGGCGTAGCAAGTGCCGTTGCCATGCTGTCACCAACCTTATAAAGGAAAATAAATAGTAAGATCAAAAATGCTTCCTTGATTCCTTTACGATTTATAAATTCCTTGAATGGTTCTATTACTGCCTCCTTGATTGTTTTAGGTGGCATTGTCTTTAATAAAGGCTCTTTTATTAGGATTGTTAGTACAATTCCTGGGATCATAAATAAGCCAGTAATAAAAAATACAAGCTCCCAAGAGAAGACATCGGCCAAGATAAGAGAAAGAGAGCCAGGAATTAAGCTTGAAATTTTATATGCATTAACATGAATGGCATTGCCTAAGCCAAGCTCATTGTCTAAGAGTAATTCACGACGATATGCATCAATTACTACATCTTGACTAGCGCTAAAGATAGCGATAGTTATTGATATTATTGCGACTGTCATTATTTGTGATTTTGGATCTATGAACCCTGAGATGCTAATTGAAACTAAAAGTAATACCTGAAAAATAATTAACCATCCTCTTCTTCGTCCCATTGAGAAAGAAAAACGATCAAATAGTGGGGCCCATAGAAATTTCCATGTAAAAGGAAACTGAATTAATGCAAAAAGACCTATAGCCTTTAGGTCTAAGCCACTCTCCATGAGCCAGGCTGGCAGTAGACTAATTAAAATAAATAAGGGGAGGCCAGAAGTAAAGCCAGTAAAAAAACAAATAATGACTTTTTTGGTTAGAAAGCTGTTTAATAAATTAGTGGGTTTTACCATTGGCTTATTTTGAAACTAATTTATATAAAGCTAGAGCTCCAAACATATTGGGAAAAATTTTTACAGATTTTCTATCTGTTAATATTTTTCGGTCAGTAATTTTAAACCTACACTTCTTACAAAAATTATCAAAATCTTCGATCGTACATAAGTGAATATTAGGCGTATCAGACCAGGCGTATGGTAGTTCCTCAGAAGTAGGCATTTTCCCACTTAATATTTGCAATCTATTCTTCCAGTACCCAAAATTTGGAAATGTAACAATCACCTGCTTACCAATTCTTAACATTTCTTTTATTACCACTTCAGTATTTTGCATGGATTGAATTGTTTTAGATAATATGACTACATCGAATGAATTTGTTTCAAACTCTGAGAGACCTGATTCAATATCAATTTGAATTACGTCAATATTATTCTTAAGAGCACGCAACCAATTCAAGTCGTTTTTTTCAACACCAAATCCTGTGGTATTTCTCTTTACCTTTAAGTAATTTAGAAGTTCACCATCATTGCAGCCCAAATCTAATACTTTTGATTGAGAAGGAACCCAATCTGAGATGATCGAAAAATCATATCTTGATAATTTTTTAGTAATGCTCATTTAGCCTCTAACATTTTATTGAAATAAGATCCTAAAATATCATGGTATCTTACATCAGACATAAGAAATGCATCATGCCCACTTGTTGCTATTATTTCTGCATAACTAACACTAATATTATTATCTAGTAGAGCCTTAACTATTTCTTTCGAGCGTTTTGGGGAAAAACGCCAGTCACTCGTAAATGAAATAATTAGAAATGAAGATTTTATTTTTTTAAAAACAGCGCTTAATTTTTTCTTATTGCCATTTGTGGGATCAAAGTAATCTAATGCTTTAGTCATACGAATATATGTGTTTGCATCAAAATCTCTAGCAAATTTGTCCCCTTGATAATTTAGGTATGATTCAATTTCAAATTCTGTATTAAGGTTGTATTGGTAGTTTGTATTTTTTGTTTTCCGCCCAAATTTTTGCCCCATAACATCATCGGATAAATAAGTAATATGACCTAGCATTCTTGCAATTCTCAAGCCAGTCTTAGGGGTAACTCCTAATTTATAATAGTCGCCTTTATTAAATGAAGTGTCAGTTACTATTGCCTGCCGAGCTACCTCATTGAATGCAATATTTTGAGCAGTTAAATTAGGGGCTGCAGCAATTACAATTGCATTCTTTATTTTTTCTGGATATTGGATACTCCATTGAATTGCCTGCATTCCCCCAAGACTCCCACCTAAAACACCAGATAACCTAGAAATACCAAGATAACTTATTAATTCGTTTTGAGAGCTAGTCCAGTCTTTAATTGTTACTATAGGAAATTTTGAGCCCCAGGGGTTTTTTGTTTTAGGGTTAATTGATTTTGGCCCCGTACTGCCATGACCACCCCCTAAATTATTGACACCAATTACAAAAAATTTATTTGTGTCGAGGGGTTTATTTGGCCCAATAAGACTATCCCACCATCCAGGATATTTATCACTGGAAGAATATCGACCAGCAAGGTGATGGTTGCCTGATAGCGCATGACAAACTAAGACAGCATTATCACATTTAGTATTTAATTTTCCATAAGTTTCGTAGGCCAACTCATACTCGTTAAGCATGACTCCACAATCTAACTTTAAAGAATTCTTGCATTTAAAGATTTTTGATTTGACGATACCAACTGAATTTTTTTCATTCATTTTTAAATTATACTATTTGAATACCAAAACAGCATTAAATTAAATTGAACCCGATGTTACTCGAATTTTTGAATTTATATCCAGATGCTGTTTAATGGACAAAAATTTTGCTTTGGCAAATATCGATTTCACTTGGTTTGATTGATTATAGCCGTGTTCAACCATAAGTTGCCCACCTTCTTTTAAATAATTATGAGCATTATTTACTATCATTTCAATATCAGCATAACCTTTATTCTCTGAAAAAAGAGCTGCCTTTGGTTCATATTGTAATTCATCTACCTTTAAAAAAGGATCATCAATATCAATATAAGGAGGGTTGCTAACAATAAGGTCAAATTGAATTTTGGAAAGTTTATGATACCAATCACTAAAAGCAGTCTTGGCATTTTTAAGTTTAAATTTATTAATATTATTTTGCGTAATGAGCAGAGCTTCTTTTGAGATATCACAAAGCAGAACCTGCGAATTATTATAGTGCTTTGCTAGGGTGATTCCTATAATTCCGCTGCCTGTGCCAAGATCACAGATATTCATCTTAATTTCTCTTTTATATTTATTTAAAACAAGATCAATTAATAGTTCGGTATCTTGTCTTGGTATCAATACATGCTCATTAATACAAAAGGTTTCCCCGTAAAAATCCCATTCTTTAAAAATATAAGCTAAAGGTTTTTTTTGTAACCTTTGGCTAATAATATTCTTAATATCAACTTCGTGGTTCTTAAGTAAGTCGATAGATTTATCTAAATAAATTTGAGCATATGGTTTTTTTAAGACATATGCCAAAATAAATTTTGTTTCAATTAAACTTTCTCTGGAGGAGAGCCCTAAATTCTTAACAAGACTGCTAGTTATTTCTTTTTGGATTAAGCTTAGTTTGCGCACTCTTTAGTCTTGGTCAAGTTGAGCAAGAAGGTCAGCCTGATGTTCGGTTGTTAACGCTTGAATTAAATCATTTAAATCACCGTCCATAATAAAGTCTATTTTATATAAGGTTAAATTAATACGATGATCTGTTATTCGACCTTGAGGAAAATTGTATGTGCGAATTCTTTCGCTACGATCCCCACTTCCGATTAATGATTTACGTTCTGTTGCAATTTTCGATTCTTGGTCTCTTATCTGCGCATCTTTTATTTTTGCAGCAAGAATGCTCATAGCTTGAGCTTTATTTCTATGTTGAGATCGGTCATCCTGACACTCAACAACAATACCTGTTGGTGAATGAGTTATTCTAACTGCAGAATCAGTTTTGTTAATATGCTGACCTCCTGCCCCAGAGGCTCTATAGGTGTCAATTCGTATATCGGCTGGGTTAATTTCCACATCACTTATTTCATCTGCCTCTGGAAGAACTGCGACTGTGCAAGCAGAGGTGTGAATTCTGCCCTGCGTTTCAGTATCAGGGACCCGCTGGACCCGATGGCCACCAGATTCGAATTTTAATTTTGAGTAGGCGCCTTGCCCAATAATTTTTGCAATTACTTCTTTGTATCCACCAGCTTCAGACTCGTTTATCGAGATAATTTCAAGTTGCCACTTCATTCGCTCAACAAATCGACTATACATTCTAAAGATATCTCCGGCAAAGAGTGCAGATTCATCACCCCCTGCTCCTGCCCTAATTTCAAGAAAAATATTTTTATCGTCATTAGGATCTTTTGGAAGGAGAAGGGCTTGCAATTGTGCATCAATTTTTTCTAACTGTTCTTTGCCTTTGTCTATTTCATCTTGCGCAAATATCTTCATTTCAGGATCTGATAAAATTTCCTTAGCATCTTCAATATCTTTAGATCGCCTAATAAACTCTTCATAGATATCTACTGCAGGCTGAATATCAGAATGTTCTTTAGATATCTTTTTGAATCTTTCCATGTCTTTAGTTACTTCGGAGCTACTTAATTCTTTGTTTAGTTCTTGAATACGTTCTTTAAGAACAATTAATTTATTTTGCATTGAGGGCTTCATATTTTTTTAGTCTTTTAAGTTGTATATTTTTTTTATTAAATCCATGGCCTCATGATTACTTTCAACCGCTGATTCATTTAATGCTTTAGTGGGGATATGCAAAAATTTCTTAGATAGGCTCTTACTTAATTTATTAAGGACTTCGTCTATGGGCTTACCTAACTTTACCTCTTTTTGAGCCTTTATTAACTCTTTTGTGCGGAAGCCTTCAAATTGCTCAGTCAGTGACTTTATGCTGGGGCTAATTATTTTCTGATTTACTTTATTGTTATATTCATTAACATATTTCTTGATAATATTCTCAGCATCCTGAATAGCACCTTTTCTATCTTGCATTCCATTTTGAGCCATTTCAGCTAAATTATCTAATGTGTAAAGAAATATATCATCAAGCTCATATACTTCAGCTTCGATATCTCTAGGCACAGCGAGATCAATTAAAAGCATAGGCTTATGTTTTCTAAGTTTGATAGACTTTTCAATTAAGCCCAGCCCAATTATTGGAAGTTGACTGCCCGTGCAGCTAATTACGATGTCAAATTGATGAATTCTATGATTTATATCTCCAATCAATATCGCATCTGCATTAATCTCACTTGCTAGTCTTTTAGCATTCTGAATGGAGCGGTTTGCAATAGCAATTCTTTTAGGGCTATGTTTGGAAAAGTATTTAGCACAAAGTTCGTTCATTTCGCCTGCACCTACAAACAATATATTAATATCATCTAAGTCTCCGAATATTTTTTTTGACAGCTTAAAAATACAGGAAGCTATGGTTGTGCTGCTCGCACCAATAAGTGTTTCAGTTCTGACTTTTTTTGCAGCTTCAAAAGTTTTCTGGAATAAATTAGATAGTATTTTCCCTTGTGTCCCTGCGTACTCTGCAAGTTTTGATGCTTGCTTTATTTGACCTAAAATCTGTGTTTCTCCTAGAATCATACTGTCAATTCCTGAAGCAACTCTATATGCATGAGATACTGCGTTAAGATCCTTAAGATGGTATATGTATTTTTTTAGGTCAGATACAGAAATTTGATGATAATTAGCGAGCCATTGAACAATTTGGCTGGCTTTGTTAGAAGTAAAATAAATCTCAGTGCGATTGCAGGTCGATAAAATAACGACTTCAGTTGTGAAGATTTTTTTTAGCTCGACTAAAGCCTCAGTTAAGAGATCTGTTTGAAAAACAAATTTCTCTCTTAGCTCCAGCGGTGCTGTTTTATGATTAAGGCCAATAACGTTTAAATTCATATTATTATATTGCGCTCGCTTTATCTTATTTGTTAAAAAAGGGTAAAATAGTTATTTTACAATAATTAATCACTTTTAAATTAGGAACACACACTATATGGATAAAACATTTAGAATCGCTCCAAGCATTTTATCTGCAAATTTTGCAAAATTAGGCCAAGAAATTCAAGATGTAATAGCATCTGGAGCAGATATTGTACATTTTGATGTAATGGATAATCATTACGTACCTAATCTAACGATTGGCCCTTTAGTTTGTGAAGCAATACGTCCCATCACTGATGCAATAATAGATGTGCATTTAATGGTAAAACCTGTGGACCGAATTATTCCAGATTTTGCAAAAGCAGGAGCTAATATTATTACATTCCATCCGGAGGCATCTGACCATATTGATAGAAGTCTCTCATTAGTTAGAGAGTCTGGTTGTAAGTCGGGTTTAGTTTTTAATCCAGCAACTTCATTAGATTACTTGGACCACGTGATGGATAAAATTGATATGGTGCTTCTAATGTCAGTAAATCCTGGCTTTGGGGGGCAAAAATTTATTCCTGAAACATTAAATAAATTGAAAATGGCAAGGAAAAAGATTGATACTTATACGGAAAAAACTGGCCGAAAAATTTGGCTTGAAGTTGATGGAGGAGTTAACCCAAATAATATTGCAGATATAGCAAAAGCTGGTGCCGATACGTTTGTAGCGGGATCTGCTATATTTGGCGCAGGTAAAGACAGTGACCCCAATAGATATGACACCATCGTTAAATCTTTAAGAGAATCTCTTTCTAAGGCGTAACATTGAGCGATATTGAAAATATTAAAGGTATTTTTTTTGACCTTGACGGTACGCTATTTGATACCGCTCCGGAACTTTCGGACGCTACAAATCATATGTTGTCCGATTTAAATTTGGATAAATTAGATCCGCTCGATATTAGAAATTTTATTGGGCGTGGAGCGGATAACTTAATAAAAAAATCAATTGCTCTATCTTCTCAGTTAGACCCAGAGCCATTTTTTGAGGAAGGCAGAAAATTATTTCATCAACACTACATTATTAATGCTGGCTTTAGTAAGCCCTATGATGATGCTAGAGATACGCTTAAAAAATTAAAAGAAAGAAATATTTATCTAGGTTGTGTGACCAATAAACCAAAAATTTATACCCATCAAATATTAAGTCAGTCTGGAATTTTAGATTTTATGGACATTGTGGTCTCTGGAGATTCCCTTAATAAAATGAAACCTGACCCACTCCAAATACAGCATGGATGTGAAGCTTTGGGGTTACAGCCGAATCAGGTAATTATGGTGGGAGATTCCTCTAATGATATCGAGGCAGGCCATGCAGCTGGTACATATGTAATTACAGTTCCTTATGGTTATAATCATGGAGAGTCAATCAATTCTCCGAAAGTAGATTTGGCGATTAAGATTTTATCGGACTTAACCCAGGTAGTTAATTAAATAACATTATGTTTTCCTCTATTTCAAGCGAACAATTCGATAAGTATAAAAGCCTGGGCTTCAATCGTATACCAATCGTTTTGGAATGCGATGCTAATTTAGCAACTCCTCTATCAATTTATTATAATTTGGCTAATAAACCATATAGCTACCTTCTTGAATCTGTTGAAGGAGGAAATAAATCTGGTCGTTATTCAGTCATTGGATTACCCTCAAATTTGGTAATAAAAATCGCTAAAGAAAAAATTCATTTGTTTAAGGATGGAGTCCTAGAAGAAGAAATTAATGACCAAAACCCATTAGATTTTATAGCAGATTTTATGGCTAACTTTAGGGTCCCTGACGACCTTAATCTTCCTAGATATTCTGGTGGACTTGCAGGCTATTTTGGCTATGAAACTATTCAATATATTGAGCCTAAGCTTGATAAAAGCTTTTTAGAGGATCAGTTAAACTTACCTGACATACTATTGATGCTATCTGATGAAATTATTGTTATTGATAATTTATTAAAAAAATTATTCCTTATCCGTTATGCTGATCCAGAAATACAGGATGCTTATGATTTAAGTATTCAAAAGTTAGAAAAGTATATGGAGGAAATTCGTTTATCACCACTCTTACCAAAGACGCCTAGTTCAGAGGCATCTGTTTCTCAGTCTGAGTTTGGTGAATCAGAATTTAAAAAATCGGTTATAAAAGCTAAAGAGTATATTTATGAGGGTGATGTGATGCAGGTAGTTTTATCGCAGCGTATGAAGCAAAGCTATAAATCTGAACCATTGTCACTTTATCGGGCCTTGAGAACCTTGAACCCTTCACCCTATATGTTTTTCTATCATATGGATGATCATTTTGTTGTTGGTGCGTCACCGGAAATTTTGGTGAGATTAGAGAGGAATAAAGTTTCTGTTCGACCGATTGCTGGAACAAGGCCTAGAGGTAAAACTGAAGCAGAAGATTTAAAATTTGAGATTGATCTGAAGTCTGATCCAAAAGAAATTGCTGAACATGTTCAGTTAATGGATTTAGGTAGAAATGATATTGGGAGAGTTTCAAAAACGGGGACTGTTAAAGTAACCGAGAATATGAATATTGAAAGGTATTCACATGTTATGCACATCGTATCTAATGTTGAAGGTCAAATGAAAGATAATTTAACTGCTATGGATGTTTTAAAGGCAACTTTTCCAGCAGGAACTGTTAGTGGCGCGCCAAAAGTCAGGGCTATGGAAATTATTAATGAATTAGAGCCAACCAAACGAGGAGTTTATGCTGGAGCGGTAGGATATTTAGGGTTTAATGGTGATATGGATGTTGCTATTGCTATTCGAACTGGGGTTATTAAGGACCAGACTCTTTTTGTTCAGTCAGGAGCGGGAATTGTTGCGGATTCTATTCCAGAAAATGAATGGATTGAAACACAAAATAAAGCGATGGCAATTTTAAAATCAGCTGAACTTGCTCAAGCTGGATTGGACGAATAAAGAATGTTGCTTATGATCGATAATTACGATTCTTTTACTTATAACTTGGTCCAATATTTTGGAGAGTTAGGCCAGGAAGTTTCGGTATATCGTAATGATCAAATTTCTATAGAAGAGATTAAAGCTATCAATCCAAAGTTTATTGTTATTTCCCCTGGACCATGCTCTCCAAACGAAGCAGGTATTTCTTTGGAGGTTGTAAAACAATTTAAAGAAGAAATCCCAATATTAGGCGTTTGCCTTGGACATCAAACTATTGGCCAAGCCTTCGGAGGAAAAATTACTTACGCAAAAACGATTATGCATGGAAAGACTTCATTAATTCACCATACTAATCAGGGGGTATTTAAAGGTATTAATAATCCCTTTACGGCGACGCGATACCATTCATTAGTTATTGAAAAATCTTCTTGCCCAGATTGCTTTGATATTACAGCATGGACAGAAGATCAAGAGATTATGGGAATACAGCATAAATCGCTACCAATCGAAGGAGTACAATTTCACCCTGAGTCAATTTTGACAGAATTTGGACACAACCTTTTATCTAATTTTATAAAAAAATATGAGTGAACACTTTAGACGCTGTTTAAATAATTTATCGAATGGAAATAATATTTCCTTCGATGATATGTCGTCCCTGATGAATGAGCTTATGACAGGAAACCTAACCCCAGCTCAAATTGCAAGTATATTAATTTCCATAAAAATTAAGGGTGAAAGTATTGATGAGATTACAGGAGCTGCATCTGTAATGAGAGAACACTCTAGTAAGGTTATGGTAGAAGATACTAAGCATCTTGTTGACACCTGTGGAACAGGAGGAGATAGCCTTCAAACGTTTAATGTATCAACTATCAGTGCAATTATTGCAGCAGCAGCAGGAGTGAAAGTAGCTAAACACGGAGGTAGATCAGTCTCTTCTAAGTGCGGAAGTGCAGATGTTTTAGAGGCGCTAGGGGTTAATGTTAATTTAAATAATTTAGAGATTGCCGCGATTGTAAATAAAATTGGTATAGGTTTTATGTTTGCTCCTAATTATCATCCTGCAATGAAGTATGTGGCCCCCATAAGAAAAGATTTAGGCGTACGAACGATATTTAATTTGTTAGGCCCGCTGACTAATCCCGCTAGTGCAAAACAGCAGATATTAGGCGTGTACCACAAAAATCTAACTACAGTATTAGCTAGGGTTTTAGGAAAATTGGGCAGTACCCACGTCATGGTAGTAAGCGGCGAGGATGGAATGGATGAAATTTCCATTACAGGAAAAACATTTGTAGCTGAATTGAAGAATAATGTAGTTAAGGAATACGTTATTAATCCAGGTGACTATGGTCTCCCGTTGGGTAATCTAGCCGACATTAAAGTTGATGATGTGGCTCATTCTAAGGCTATGATGTTGGATATTTTAAATGGGAAATCCTCTACAGCGAGGAATATTTCATTACTAAATGCTGGTGCAGCTATCTATGTAAGTGGTTTAGTTGATGATATAGAAGCAGGTATCGAAAAGGCAAATAAAGTCATTGATTCTGGGGAAGCACTAATGAAATTAAGAGAATTGGTAACAGTGTCTAATGAATAATGTTTTAAATAAAATATTAGAGACAAAGAAGATTGAAATTTCTGCATCTAAAGTTATTTTACCGAAAAGTACATTAGATGATCAAATTGCTCAAATTTCCGACGAAAGAGATTTTGTTAAGGCAATCCAGATAAAACAAGAGGTTAACCTTTCCTCTGTAATTGCAGAGATAAAAAAAGCTAGCCCTTCTAAGGGTATTATTCGAGAAGATTTCGATCCAAAAGAGATTGCAAAATCATACGAGGAAGGAGGTGCTAGTTGTTTGTCAGTATTGACAGACGTCCAATATTTTCAAGGGAGCCCTCATTATATTAAAGATGTTAAAAAAGTATGCCAGCTTCCTGTGCTCAGAAAAGACTTTATTATAGATCCCTATCAAATATTTGAATCAAAAGCACTAGGCGCAGATTGTATTCTTTTGATTGTTGCAGCTCTAGATTTATCTCAATTGAAGGAATTTGAATCAATTGCACATAGTTTAGGTATGTCAGTCTTAGTAGAGTCTCATGACGAAAAAGAGTTAGAACTAGCCCTCCGTCTTTCAACTCCATTGGTAGGTATAAATAATAGAAATTTAAAGACATTCGATGTGACTCTTCAGACAACAATAGATCTTGTTACACAAATACCAGCAGGTAAAATTCCAATAACGGAATCAGGCATATTTGATCGTAAGGATGTACGTTTGATGAATGAACATGGTATCTTTACTTTTCTAGTAGGTGAAGCATTCATGCGAGATGAAAACCCAGGACAATCCTTAAAGGCATTACTAAAAAAATGACCATTATTAAACGACCACGGCGAATGAGAAATAATGATTTTTCTCGGAGATTAATGAGAGAGAGTCAATTATCTGTTAATCATCTTATTTATCCGATGTTTGTAATTGAAGGTAATGGTATACGCCAAAAAATTCAATCTATGCCTGGAATTTCTAGACAAAGTATTGACCAGATTATTCTTGAAGCTAGCGAATGTTTTAAGCTAGGAATTCCTGCAATTGCATTGTTTCCTGTTATCGATGATCAATATAAATCTGAGAGTGCTACAGAGTCGTTTAACCCAAATGGATTAATCCAGAGAGCAGTGATGGAGCTAAAAAAAGTCTTACCAGAGTTAGGTATTATCACTGATATTGCATTAGATCCTTATACCACTCATGGGCAAGATGGTCTGATGGATGAAAAAGGAAACATACTGAATGATGAAACAGTTGAAGTATTGGTCAAGCAAGCTTTATCTCATGCAAAATCTGGAGCAGATATTGTGGCACCCTCAGACATGATGGATGCTCGTGTTGGGAAGATTAGAAAAGCATTAGAAGATAAACACTTTTTGAATACAAAAATTCTTGCCTATTCAGCAAAATATGCTTCGTCATTTTATGGTCCTTTTCGTGAAGCGGTTGGTTCAGCTATTTCATTAGGTGGTGCTTCTAAGGAAACCTATCAAATGGACCCAGCAAATAGTGATGAAGCTTTATATGAAGTAGAATTAGATATTAACGAAGGAGCTGATATGGTAATGATTAAACCAGGCATACCTTATCTAGATGTTCTGTATCGTGTTAAAGAAGCTTTTGGAAAACCTACTTTTGTTTATCAAGTTAGCGGCGAATACGCCATGATTAAAGCAGCTTCTCAGCAGGGATGGCTAGAAGAAGATAAAATTGTAATGGAATCATTAATAGCGTTTAAAAGAGCGGGGGCTGACGCAATTTTAACTTACTTTGCATTGCAAGTTGCGCGTAATTTGAAGGCTTAATTTACCTTCTAATTTCTTAATATCTTCTAAGCTTTTTCCTCCCCCATTAATAATATTAAGATTATTTTTCTTTGATTTAAAGTCATTCTCATCAAGAATCTTTAATTCTATTGGAAACCAATGACCCTCAATTTTAATTATAGGAATATTTCTGAGGGATTTTTTTTTCGTTCTTTTTTCTGAGATATTTTTATCCTTTAAATTAAACTCAATATTATTATTTAAAAGTAAATATTCTATTTCTTTCATATTTTCAGTGTATAAATTAATTTGTAGGATAGGGTATTTTGGTATGAGGCCATCAATTAATTGGCCTACAAGATGAGGGTTAAATTTTTTAAATAATTCCATTATCATGAGGGCCTCATCTTTAATTTTTCCAACAAGAGAGGCATCAATATCTACTTGGTAAATTTTCTGGTATTCCTCTAACGCATGATCAATTTCATCGTTTGAAGGGAGAAAGTCTGAAGATTGGTAGCCTAAATATTTTGCTGCTTTTTTTTTAGCAAAGTGATAGTCTGTAATACCTTCTTGCATAATAATTTCAGCTGCTCGATTAGCAATAATTATTCTCGCTTGCTTTATCTTACCTTTCACCATATTAGTTAATCATGAAGTAAGCATTACTTTGAGGCTGAAATTCATCGTAGAAATATTCATAGAACCCTTTTTCAGAAGGCTTAACGATTAAACTATTGTCTGGGTTAATTTTAAATGGCGTAATACCCTCTGGCTCAGCCAACATTTTGATTGGGTATTGGTCCAAAATAGGCTCCATATAATCTATCCATATTGGGAGGGCGGCTCGTGCACCTGTCTCATATTTACCTAGTGTTTTTGGTTGGTCATAGCCCATCCAAGTTACAGTGACAATATCAGGATTAAATCCTGCAAACCACGCATCGATCAAATCATTAGTAGTACCAGTTTTCCCGCCAATATCTGAGCGTTTAAGTCGCTTTGCTTTTCTACCCGTTCCTGTATTGATTACTTCTCTAAGCATATCTGTCATGATAAAAGCATTTCTTGGATCGATAATACGAGGAGTTTCATCATTCATGAGCTCTGAACTATTTTTTATTTTCCTACCTTTAGAGTCAATAATCTTTTCAATAAAGAAAGGTTTCTTTAAGTAACCTCCATTAGCAAAAACTCCATAGGCGGAAACCATCTCTAAAGCCGTAACTTCACCAACACCTAATGCCATCGAAAGGTAAGGGGGGTGTTTCTTCGGGTCAAAGCCAAACCGAGTGATGTAATCTTGTACATATTCAGCTCCAATGTAGCGTAATACTCGAATAGCCACTAAATTTTTTGAAAGTGCGAGTCCTTTTCGAATCCGCATCGGCCCTGTGTATTTTTCATTATAATTTTGGGGCTCCCACGCCTGATTAGTATTAAGTTCTTTCGCACTAATAGATAGAGGACCATCATTAACTAATGTAGCCGCATTGACTCCTTTTTCAAGAGCAGCTGAATAAATAAAAGGTTTAAAGATAGACCCTGGCTGTCTTTGTGCCTGGGTAATGTGGTTATACTTATTGCGGTGAAAATCAAATCCACCAACTAGGGCAAGAATGGCCCCAGTTTGTGGGTCCATCGATACTAACGACCCTTCAACTTCTGGAAGTTGAGTAGCAATCCATCTACCATAATTCTTAACAAAACGAATAACGGAACCAGGCTTGATAATTTTTTCATCAATATTTTCTTTCAATAAATCATCTTTTAAAAGAGTTAACCCTCTTCGAAAAACACTAATCTTTTGTCCAGTTTTAAGGAGTGCCTCAATCTTTTGTGGCTGTGTATTTAAAACGATGCCTGGTATAAAATTATTGTAAGTAGGAATCAGTCGAAGTTTATTTACTAGATATTGTTTCTTTTCTTTCTCATCCTTGAATGGCTTTTTATCTAAATCGATAAAGCTCTCGTTGGGTGATAATTCGTGACGGCTAATGAAGTTAATAATGCCATTTTGAACAGCTTGTTTTGCGTAGCGTTGATTTTTTTTCTTAATGGTTGTGTAAACTTTTAGTCCGCTGGTATAAATCTTCTCTCCCAATTCCTCATAAAGAGTTTTACGAACCATTTCTGCGATATAGTCTGCTCTCAGCTCTCTTTTTTGAGAAGATTCTCTTAAATTTATTGGCTCTTCTAAGGCTAATATATAGGTAGGATTATCTATAAATCCATGTCTTTTCATGCTAAATAATACTGCTTGTTGTCTTTTTATTGCTCGATCAGGGTTAACAAATGGATTATAGCGACTGGGTGCTTTAGGGAGTCCAGCCAATAACGCAGTCTCTCCTAAATTTAATTCAGATAAGCTTTTATCAAAATAGGTATCTGCGGCCGCAGAAAATCCAAAGGAGCGTTGACCTAAATAAATTTGGTTAATATAAAGTCCGAGAATTTCTTCTTTTGATAAATTCCTTTCAATTTTAATAGCAAGTAGGATTTCATTAATTTTTCGCTTTAATGTTCTTTCCGACGAAAGAAAGAAATTTCGTGCTACCTGCATTGTGATAGTACTCGCACCCTCATGACTCTGTCCGGTTAAGTTTTTGAGGGCTGCACGCATGACGCCAATTATATCAATACCGGGATGCTCAAAAAAACGTCGATCTTCAATAGCGATGATGGCATTAATCATCTTTTGAGGGACTGTGCTTATGGAAGTGTATTCTCGTCGCTCTTCACCAAATTCGGCAATTAAGGCTCCATCGGAAGAATAAATTTGGAGAGGTTGTTTTGGTCGATATTTTGATAAGCCGTCAATATTGGGCAATGATGGGTAAATGAGTAACGCTACAAAAAATACCATAGCCACCGCTGAAAGCCCGGCAAGAAAAGCACGCATTAAATAGTTTTTTAATGTTGATAACATTTATAGATGAAAAAATATATTTTTACAGATAAACGTTTATTATAGTGATTAAGCACAATATTACTATGACTAAATATTGCATAATTTAAAAAATTATAATGATAAAAAATATAAATAATATTTATCTAGTAGGGTTAATGGGATCGGGGAAAACAACCGTCGGTAAATTAGCATCAAAAAAACTAGGTAAATTCTTCATCGATAGCGATCATGTGATTGAGGAAAGAACTGGTGTTAGGGTCCCTTTAATATTTGAGTTTGAGGGTGAAGAAGGATTTAGAAAAAGGGAAACAAAGGCGTTAGAGGATTTAGTAAAAAGGAAAGATATTATATTGGCAACCGGGGGCGGGATTATCCTTGAAATGAAAAATCAGAAACTTTTAGTGGAAAATGGTTTAGTAATTTATTTAAACGCAGATTATGATTTATTAGCGAGTCGATTGAAAAATGACAGGACAAGACCGCTACTTCAAGGGGTTGATATTAATACAAAATTAAAAAATCTTTTAGAGGTGCGTGATCCAATATATAAGTCAGTTGCAGATTATGTAATTAATACAAAAAATAAGCATGCTATTGATATTGTTAACGAAATTGAAAAGATTATTAAACAACCATGAAGATATTAAATATTAGTTTGGGTGATAGAAGTTATCCTATCTATATAGGCCAGAAATTACTAGGTGACACTGAAATTTTTCATCGTCATGCAAAATCTAAAACCATTGCGATTGTAACCAATGTCACAGTTGCTCCGTTATATCTTAATATGCTTATTAAAACTTTAGGTAAGGATAAAAAAATTATTCCAATTGTTCTACCGGATGGAGAAGACCATAAAAATTTAGATACACTCAACCTAATCTATGATGCACTCCTAAAAAATAAGGCTGGACGCGATGTTCTTCTCATAGCCCTTGGAGGTGGAGTGATTGGAGATATTTGTGGATTTGCTGCTGCAACTTTTATGCGGGGTGTTGATTTTATTCAGATTCCCACTACTCTATTGTCACAAGTTGACTCTTCTGTCGGAGGGAAAACTGGCATTAATCATAGCCTAGGAAAAAATATGGTTGGCGCATTTTATCAGCCTAAATGTGTTGTGGCAGATATTGACCTTTTAATTACTTTACCTCAAAGAGAGTTATCGGCAGGATTATCTGAAGTTATAAAATATGGCCTGATTAGAGACTCAGAATTTTTCGATTGGCTTGAAACTCATATGGAGCTATTAATTAATAAAGATTCAGCCACTTTGATTGAGGCCGTTGAACGTTCATGTTTAAATAAAGCTGAGGTGGTTGAGGTTGATGAACTCGAATCTGACAAAAATATTCGTGCAACCCTTAATTTAGGACATACCTTTGGGCATGCGATTGAAAATGCAATGGGTTATGGTAAGTGGCTTCATGGGGAGGCAGTAGCCGCTGGTATGATCATGGCTGCCTTTATGTCAAAAGAACTAGGCTTTCTAAGCTCTGCGGATTACCTTAGGGTTAGTAGGGTGATTGGGCTTGCAGGGCTTCCCGTTGCTCCGCCAGAAATATCCGAGAAAAAATTTCTTGACCTCATGCAGTCAGATAAAAAAACAAAAAATAATCAGATTTATTTAGTTTTACAGACTTCGATTGGGGAGGCCTTGCTTACCAAAGAATATGACCCAGAAATTTTAAGCAAAACCTTAAATAATAACTTTTCTTAAAAATTTCTTAATGATATTAAAATCTTACGCCGCTGACCCATCGAAAACATTAGGGCGTAGATATACAGAAAGTAAATCTATCAATCGCAATGACTTTCAGCGCGACCGTGATCGGATTATTCATTCCTCAGCTTTTCGGCGACTAGAATATAAAACACAGGTATTCGTTAATCATGAGGGAGATATGTTTCGAACTCGTTTAACGCATTCGATTGAAGTTTCTCAGATTTCAAGGGGAATTGCTAGAACTTTGAACTGCCATGAGGATTTGGCAGAGACAATTGCTTTGGCTCACGATCTAGGACACACACCTTTTGGGCATGCTGGCCAGGATGCCTTAAATAGTTGCATGAAAGCACACGGCGGGTTTGAACATAACCTTCAATCCTTACGCGTGGTAGATTATTTGGAGAGAAGGTACGCTAGTTTTGATGGTTTAAATCTAACTTTTGAATCCCGCGAAGGAATCCTTAAACATTGTTCAATTAAAAATGCTAAGACTCTTGGCTCCATTGGCGATCGCTTTATCAAGAAACAACAGCCGTCTCTTGAAGCTCAAATTGTTAATATCGCTGATGAGATTGCCTATAATAATCATGACGTAGATGATGGCTTTCGTTCCGGCCTTCTAAATTTTAAAGCTCTTATGCAAAATACTTTGTTTAGTCGCTGCGCCAAAGTGGTTGACAAGACATATTCTAATATTAGTGATGGTCAAAAAATTAACGAAGTAGTAAGGCGTATGATTCATTTATTAATTGAGGATGTCTGCACCCAAAGCCAAAAGAATCTCAATGCCTGCCAACCAAAGAATATAGATGATGTAAGAATCTTGCCCCCCCTAATTGATTTTTCGACAGACCTTAAAAAAGAGCAGCTTGAGCTGAAGCAATTTTTAAGGCATGCAATGTACGAACATCCTCATGTTGCAAAAATGACACAGGATGCTGGAATGACAATTAAAAAGCTATTTTTTTATTATATAAAAGAACCGAAAGCCATCCCAGAAAATTTTTCTATCCATCGGATGGATGATCCATCCAGAGTTATTGCAGACTATATTGCTGGTATGACTGATCGATTTGCAATTCAAGCTGCATCAAAATTATAAAATATATTATATATAACAGAGTCTTATAATTATTTTGTGGTTTTTATGCAACAAATAGATATAAATGTAACAAAATATAACAAAAAAGCTAGAAAATACTTGATTGTAGCTGGGCTTATTAGTCATAATGTATACAACGTTCTAAGTAAAGTAATTTACTTGGGGTTATGTTTTGAAAGATCTTAATTAAATTTGTACTAACGTTTTATTAAGGTCATTTTAAATTTTTATGGAGATTCAAATGAACAAGAAAATTAATCTAGCCGTTGCAAGTGCAGCACTAGTATTGGGTGCATCTGCAGCCAACGCTGGTATTGTAATTCCAGCTGGCGAATGGACATTAGATGTTAATGGTAACGTTAACGTTTATGCTTCAACGCATAGCGCTGATGATGCTAATTCTATTACTGGTGGTCTTGCAGTTGTAAAAGACGTAAATGGTGAGTCAGACTCACAAGGTATCAACACTGGTCTATTACCAGCATGGTTGGGCTTTACTGGTACAACTCGTCAAAATGACTTAGATGTATCATTTACTATTTCAATGCAGCCAAACGTTTCAGATAATGGCGCTGCTGGTGATGCTAAAGCACCATTAAATCGTCAAGCATTTATAACATTTGGTGATAAATCATGGGGTACTGTTAAATTAGGTAAAGATCTTGGTATCTTTGCTGCTGACGCTATTCTTGGTGACATGACACTTCTTGGTGTTGGTGCAGCAAATGCTTCAGCCAATTCTGGTGCTTCTACTTCATTAGGTGGAATCGGTACTGGTTACATCTACCCAGCATGGAAAGGTCAAGTTGCTTATACAACTCCTAACATGAATGGTTTCCAAGCAACTATTGGTATTACTAATCCAAACGGTTCTGGCCTAGGTACTGCATTCCAAGACCAATTCGGTTATGAAGGTAAAGCTTCATACGACTTTGCTGCTGGCGATGCTAAAGGTAAAGTTTGGGTATCTGGTGCTGCATATGACGTAACAACGTCAGCTTCATCAACAGCTTCTGTTGCTGCTGTTACTAGAACTTATAACTCAATGACTTCATTCTCAGCATCTGTTAGTGCTTCACTACAAGCTGGTGTGACAGAAATTATTCAAACTACAGTTACAACACAAGTTACAATTTCTAACGCTGTTGCTTCAACAAGTACTGCTTCAGTATCATACGATGCTACAGTAGTTGATATCGGTGCTAGTGTAACTTTAGGTAACTTTGGTTTAACTGGTTACTACTATACTGGTGAAGGTGTTGGTACAACAATCTTCGGCACAAACGGTGCAACTGTTGCTGGTCTAGAACGTGATTCAGACGGTGGTTATGTTCAAGCTACATTTGTTATCCCTACAGGCACAAAATTAGGTGCTTCATATGGTATATCAAATCTTGATCTAGCTACTGGCGAAGCGGCTTCTTCACTAGTTGAAGAAAACGAACGTTGGACAGTGGGTGCATATCATCCATTAACTAAGCATCTGAATTTAGTTGCTGAGTACAACGAAGTTGAATCAAAATCACATAACGATTTGAAAAACGAAAGTGATTCATTCTCACTTGGCGCGATCTTATTCTTCTAGAATTTAATTCTAAAGGAACGTTATATAAAAAAGGCTCCCTCGGGAGCCTTTTTTTTTACTTATTTTTTTAATATTATAATTCTATTTTTTAATATTTAATTCTCGAATTTTTCTTGTGATGGTATTTCGGCCAATCCCTAGAATATTTGCCGCATCGGCTTTACGGCCCTTAGATTGAACGAGTGATGCCTCGATTAGAGCTTTCTCAGCTATCCCAATAAATAATTCATGGATATTAGGTGTACCCTCGATTATTTCGTTAGTAATATTTTTTTTCAATGCTTCTTCCCATGACAGGCTATCGAAATTAGTACTCACTGGCTCATTTCTGAGTTCAGAAGGGAGATCACTAATATTTACAGTATTACCTGGAGACATTACTGTTAACCAGTGGCAAACATTTTCGAGTTGCCTTACGTTTCCCTGCCAATGTAAATTTTTAAAATAATCTAATACCTCAACTGATAATATTTTGGGTTCTACATTAAGTTGCTTAGCACTGCTCGTAAGAAAGAAGTGAGCCAAAATAGGAATATCAACTATTCGGCTACGCAATGGGGGGACTTGGATTCGAATAACGTTGAGCCGATGGAATAAATCCTCTCGAAATTTTTTCTCCTTTACGTAAGATTCGAGATTTTGATGGGTAGCAGCGATGACTCTAACGTTAACGGTAATAGAATTTTTCCCGCCAACTCTATGAAATTTACCCTCGCTTAAGACTCTCAAAAGTCGTGTTTGAAGATCAATTGGCATATCACCAATTTCATCTAAAAATAACGTACCATCATTGGCCTGCTCAAATCGACCCTCTCTTAAACTATCTGCGCCTGTAAACGCACCCTTTTCATGACCAAAGAGTTCGGCCTCGAGAAGGTCTTTTGGAATGGCAGAAGTATTAATGGCAATAAAGGGCTTATCATTCCGTTGGCTATGTTTATGGATAGCTTTTGCTATTAATTCTTTGCCTGAACCAGATTCTCCATTTAATAAAACAGTCGCGCTAGATTGAGACAATCGTCCAATTGAACGGAACACTTCCTGCATTGATGGAGCTTGACCAATAATATCTGGAAAAATCTCTGAGGTTTGTATCACATCCTGATTTTTAATGGATTCTGATGAGGCCTTACGAATTAACTCAATTACCTTATCAATATCAAAGGGTTTTGCAATATATTCAAAAGCACCTGATTTAAAAGCAGAGACCGCAGTATCTAAATCTGAATAGGCGGTCATGATAATAATAGGTATTTCTGGAAATTTAGCTTTAACTTTAGTAAGAAATGTAAGGCCTGACTCACCAGGCATTCGGATATCACTTACAATAACAGAAGGTGTTTCATGATTAAACTGATTGATAGCTTCATTAGTATTTGAAAATGTTTTGTAGGGTAAATTTTCCTTACCCAGTGCTTTTTCAAATACCCAGCGGATTGATTTGTCGTCATCTAATATCCAAATATTATTCATAGTTATTATTTCCCTGTTTCCTTAAGCTCATTATTTATTGGAAGAAGAATCGAGAATTTTGTATGTCCAGTTTGACTTATAAAAGTAATCATTCCTTTGTGCTGGGTCACAATATTTTGTGACAATGGAAGCCCCAGTCCAGAGCCTTCTTCATTTCCAGAAACCAATGGATAAAAAATCTTATCTTGAATATTCAAAGCAATGCCTGGCCCATTATCTTCAATATCAAGCCGAATAGCTGTAGCATGCTTTTTTTTATGGAATACAATCTGCCGCTCTGATCGAGTTATTAATTTAAGCTTCATATTTTGAGTGTTATCGTTTTTCATCGCTTGTATTGCATTTATTGCAATATTTAAAACGGCTTGAATGAGCTTCTCTCTATCGGCTATAATTTCTGGAAGACTTACATCATAATCTCGGATAATAATAATTTGTTTGCCAAATTCTGACAGAACTAGGCTTCGAACACGCTCTATCACCTCATGTATATTTGTTTTTTGGTAGGTTGGAAGTTGATGGGGGGTTAATAGCTTATTCATTAGATTTTGAAGGCGATCAGCTTCTTTAATGATAATTTGGGTGTATTCCTCTAACGCCTTATCACCTAATTCTTTCTCTAATAATTGTGCTGCGCCCCTTAAGCCACCTAACGGATTTCTGATCTCATGTGCTAAATTCCTTAGTAGCTCAGAATTAGCTTGCTGCTGGATAAACATTCTTTCTTCTTTAGCTACGCGTAGATGTTGATCCATTTGAATTAATTCAACGATAAAATGATCTGGGGCATTATTCAATTGGCTTATAGTAAGCGTTACACAAATAGTTTTATTTTGTTTGGACTTAATAAAGTATTCATTTTCACGATAGCTACTTTGCTGTTTTGTTGCTGAATCTAATGCTGACTTAAAAAAGTCTCGATCTTCAAAAAAAATTTCTATACTTTGATTATAAGCTTGCCCATGACTTAGCTCTAATAGAACCTCAGCACTAGGATTCATATATATAATTTTTAATTTTTTATCAAATACAATAGTTGCAGTAGCTAGTTGTTCAAGACCTTGATACGATTCATGAAGTAATGTCGATGCCATTTATTTTTGTCCTTATAATCTCTATTAAAGCAAAATTCAAGCCAACTTTATTACATGCGAATAAGCCATATTATCAAGGATATACCCCTAAAATTTTATTCATCTGTGCACTATTATTGTGCAACTTTTTTTTAAGTAAAAAAAGGGTGAGTATAAGACTCACCCTTCATTAAAATTTTTACAGACTGTAATACATATCAAATTCAACTGGATGAGGCGTCATTCTTAATCTAGTGACTTCTTCCATTTTAAGGTCAATAAAGCTATCTAGAAAATCATCACTAAAAACTCCACCTTGAGTTAAAAATTTACGATCTTTTTTTAATGCCTCAAGAGCCTCTGGTAAGGTAGCTGCAACTTGAGGTATCTGTGCTTCCTCTTTAGCTGTTAAATCATATAGATCCTTAACAGCAGCTTCACCTGGATGAATTTTATTTTGAATACCATCAAGACCCGCCATCATTAGTGCACTAAAGGCCAAGTAAGGATTTGCAGTAGGGTCAGGGAAACGAACTTCGATTCGTCGAGCTTTGTCAGAGCTTACAAATGGGATCCTAATTGCAGCGGATCTATTTTTTGCTGAATAGGCTAGCATCACTGGAGCTTCAAATCCTGGGACTAATCGTTTATAGGAATTAGTTGATGGATTGGTAAGAGCATTTAATGCCTTACCATGTTTGATGATCCCACCAATATAATAAAGAGCCATATCACTTAACCCCGCATATTTCTTACCTGCAAATAAATTTTTACCACCCTTCCAAATTGATTGATGCACATGCATCCCAGAACCATTATCGTTTAGTACAGGCTTCGGCATAAATGTAGCTGTTTTTCCAAAATTATGCGCAGTATTCATGACCACATATTTTAGAATTTGTGTCCAATCAGCTCTTTGCGTCAAAGAAGAAAATTTTGTACCAATTTCATTTTGTCCGGAACCACCTACTTCATGATGATGAACCTCTACTGGTACGCCCATTTCCTCTAATGTTAGACACATTGCTGAACGTAGGTCTTGTAAAGAATCTACCGGTGGTACTGGAAAATAACCACCTTTAACTGCTGGGCGATGTCCAACATTACCACCGTCGTGCTCAGTATTTGAATCCCATGATGCTTCTTCAGAACTTATTTTCACTGAAGAACCACTCATATTTGAATCCCAGGTTATAGAGTCGAAAACAAAAAACTCAGGTTCTGGACCAAAGTAAATAGTGTCACCAATGCCTGTCGACTTTAGGTATTTTTCTGCTCGACCCGCAATTGTTCGAGGATCTCGGTCATAACCTTTTCCATCTGTCGGATCGACAACATTGCAGGTTAATAGAAGAGTTGGCTCTTCCATAAATGGGTCAACATTAGCAGTTTTAGGATCCGGAAATAGCAACATATCAGATGCATTAATTCCCTTCCAGCCAGCGATAGACGAACCGTCAAATGCGTGGCCGTCAGTAAATTTAGTTTTATCAAAAGCAGATACTGGTACTGTTACATGTTGCTCCTTACCTTTAGTATCTGTGAATCGTAAGTCAACAAATTTAATGTTATTACTTTTAATCTTTTTCATTACGTCAGCTACCGACATACTTCACTCCCTGGAAAATTTTTAAATATATATATTATTTAATAAGCATATACTGTGCCAATTAATTTAGGTCTTAAAATACCTGATTTTCTCCTCAAAATACAGCAATTTTGGTATATATGCACTATTTTAGTGCTTTATATTTTATCTATGTTATTTATTATGGCTTTATACTCATGAAATATGAGTTTCATACCTAAACAATTTGCTGTAATTGGTCATCCAATTAATCATTCACTTTCCCCGAATATTCATTTGTTATTTGCAAAAGAATTCGACTTTCCAATAGGCTATGAAAGAGTTGATATAGATCGAGAGAGCTTATTGAGAAGATTAGATGAGTTTAAAGAAAAGGAATATTCAGGCTTAAATGTCACGCTTCCATTAAAGCATGACGCCTATTTGTTATGTCAGGAATTATCAAAAAAAGCTCAGCTTTGCGAGTCAGTAAATACGATTAGTATTAAGAATAATCAGCTTCACGGTGATACGACTGATGGCATAGGATTAATTCGGGACCTAGCTAATAAAGGAATTAACCTCAATCAAGCTAGATGTCTCTTGGTGGGGGCGGGAGGTGTGGCTAATGGAGTTATGGCAGACATAATTGAATGTTCACCTTCCGAACTTTATCTCACAAATCGAACTATTGAGAAATCGATATTAATGGAAAGTTACTGGAAAAATTATGCAAAAAAACATTCAGTTTTATTAAAAGTCGAGGAAATTCAGGGGGAAAATTTATCCTATTACGATGTCATCATCAATGCAACCTCTGCTGGATTTTCTAGCGAAATATCCCCTATTCCAGACAGAATAATCAATAATGAAACATATTGTTATGACATGACTTATGGGATGGAAACACCTTTTATGAAACAAGCGCTTAAGCTTAATGCAAGAGCATGCGATGGGCTGGGAATGCTAATTGAACAGGCCGCTGAAAGCTTTAGAATTTGGCACAATCTATTGCCTCAAACCCAAAATATTAAAAAAGAATTACAGCTTCTAAAACTCAATATAAATATTTAACATTAAAAACTACAAAATAATTAAGGAGAAATATCTTTTAATTTATTTTTTAATATCTCAAAACACCCCTTAAATGTATTAGCGTCAGTGCTTTGAATTATTTCGACTGATGGATACCATAAACTAGAATTTGTTTGCTTATGCTTGTGCCAGTACCAAATTGCACCCCTAAGCATAGGTAAGATTAAGAATGTCTTTTTACCTAATGAGCCTGCTATATGTGCTGTTACATTACTTATAGTAATTACTACATCGCAACTATCAACCAAACTAAATAATCCGTCTATGTCCCGAAGTTTATCCAGGTGATCGTAGCGATTTATTTGAATATTATTACTCTCTTCCGCGGAGGACATTTCTTCTTCAAGCTCACCTTTTTCAACCTCATATTGAAGGTTTATATATTCAAAGTCATTATTACATGAAGCCTTAATAAGGTCGTTTAGCTCTATATTTTTTAAGTCACCAATGCTGGCATTGATACTGTTCCATGAAAGTCCACATCTTAATTTAGTTTCTTTTTTTGGAGCAGTATCTGCAACCATTCCAGTTTCTCTCTGATCAACATGAGAGACAGGAATGGCGCCGGGACTTATATTATTTTTATCAGCTAAAAGGTATTTATCAGGATGTCTGATGTGCTGTTCCTTCTGAACAAATAGGAATCCCAGCCTAAATATAGCAGCTTGATAATCAAAGAATCCTTGTATACCTATTTTTTCATCAACAAATTTAAAGTTAGTCTCAGGAAAAGATCTGGTAAATATACGCAATAGTCGTCTGTCAACTACGATAGTAAAATTATTCTGAAAGCCTTTAATTTTTGTTAATAATTTGGAAAGAATTATTTGATCGCCAATTCCTTGTTCGCCATAAATTAGGACACTAGAGCGATTATTTATTCCATCCCACTTTGGTAATTTATTGTTGAAAAAAATGTAACTAGATTTATGAGATAGATATTCCTTTCTTAGTAGCCTGTATTCATAAAATGGCCAAGCCTTAGCAAATTCTTTTCTTTTAAGATATATTATTCCCAAACTAATATTAGCATTCATATGACCAGGAGATTCAGAAATGGCCTTCTTAAAGAAAAATTCTGCTGATTCTAGGTCGCCAAGACATTCGTAGCAGATACCTATATCATTGTTGCATGATACTAATTTTGGATTAAGTTTGTATGCTTTTTTGTAGTAGTACATAGCATCTTCAAAGCTTTTTTTTGCGAAGCATGTTGCAGCTTTGATTCTATATAGCTCATCAGTATTTGGAAATTCTTTCTCAAATTCAGTCATACATTTTTCTATTTTATCTTTATCTTTATCTTCTTCATTTGTTCCAAGATAAGCATAATGGAGAGCTGCATAAACGCTTTGTTTTGTATGTTTTTTTTTGTAAACTGGGTCATCATCATAGTTTTTGAGTCTAGCTTCCAACCTCGGGATAGCTTTTTCATGTTTTCCTGTAGTGGTATATATTTCAACTAACAAATCTTGTGCTTGTTGATAGAGGGATGAAGATTCTTCAAATGAAGTTAAATTCTCTATTGCGCTTTTATATTCTTTGTTTCCCATAAAAGATTTTGCACGATTGAATACATAAGCTTTATTTGGTGATAATTTAATTGCCAGGGAAAAATTCTTTATTGCCTCATTAAATTCTCTTATCTTGTGTAGGGAAATTCCTAAATTATTGTATGCGTCCGCATTTTTATCGTTTAAGGCAATGCTCTTCCTGTAAGAATCAATTGCGCTATCAAATTTTTTGACCTCAAAGTATGCAATCCCAAGATTTTGAAAAGCATGATAATTTTTAGAATTTTCGTTGATTGATTTATTGAGCTCAATAATTGCATCTTTATAGCGCTCTATTTGAATAAGTAATGTTCCAAGTATAAAAAGGCATTGAGAATTTTTAGGATCAACACTAAGGTATTCCCTATATTTTTTTTCTGCATTTAGAAGATCATTTTTCTTATGAAATTCCATAGCAGTTTGAAAGATTTCGTTTGTCATATTCATTTTTTAAGCTAAATAAATTCTTTTAAATACTTTCCAGTATAACTTTTTGAATTTTTAGAAATTAATTCTGGTGGGCCTTCAGCAATAATCTCCCCACCGCCATCTCCACCGTTAGGGCCTAAATCAATTATCCAGTCAGCAGTTTTTATGACATCTAAGTTATGCTCAATTACGACTAATGTATTTCCATCATCTCGTAATTTATGTAATACATCAAGCAATAGTTGAATGTCAGCAAAATGAAGGCCTGTGGTTGGTTCGTCTAATATATATAGTGTTTTTCCAGTATCACGTTTTGAAAGTTCTAATGCTAACTTAACTCGTTGTGCCTCACCTCCAGATAAGGTAGTCGCATTTTGCCCAAGTTTTATATATCCTAGGCCAACATCAAGCAACGTTTTAAGTTTTCGTGCGATTGTTGGAATTGCTTCAAAAAAATCATATGCTTGTTCAACATTGAAGCATAAAATTTCATGAATATTTTTGCCTTTGTATTTAATGTCTAAAGTTTCTCGATTATAACGATGACTAAAGCAGACATCACATTCGACATAAACATCTGGTAAGAAATGCATCTCAACGCGGATAACTCCATCTCCTTCGCATGCCTCACATCGACCTCCCTTAACATTAAATGAAAAGCGTCCAGGCCCATAGCCTCTAGTCCGACTCTCTTGGGTTTTTGCAAATAAATCTCTAATGGGTGTAAATAAACCAGTATAAGTTGCAGGATTGGACCTGGGTGTTCTTCCAATAGGGCTTTGATTAACATCAACAACTTTATCAAAAAAATCTAAACCTTCCATGCTTCCATGTGGTGCGGCATCAAGATTACTTCGATATAGATGTTTGGCAATTGCATTGTATAAAGTATTGTTTATTAATGTAGACTTTCCACTGCCAGACACCCCAGTAATACAAGTAAATAAACCAATCGGTAAATTAAGATTTACCCCTTTTAGATTATTTCCTGTTGCATTAAGGATTTTGAAAAAATCTTTTCCTGGTAAGTGACGTTTTTTTGGTACAGGAATTTTTTTTCGTCCACTTAGATATTGTCCCGTGAGAGATTTTTCATTATTTGCTACTTCTTTAGACGTCCCTTCGGCGATTATTTCGCCACCATGAATACCTGCTCCTGGTCCAATATCAACTACATAATCAGCATTCATAATGGCATCAAAATCATGTTCAACAACAATTACTGTATTTCCTAGATCCCGAAGATTCTTTAGTGTTTCGAGCAGCCGGTCATTATCTTTTTGGTGTAAGCCAATAGAGGGCTCATCTAAAACATACATAACACCCGTAAGTCCACTTCCGATTTGCGAAGCTAAACGTATTCTTTGGGCTTCTCCGCCAGAGAGAGTATCAGCTGATCGTGACAGGGAAAGATAGTCCAGGCCAACGTTAATTAAAAAGTGAACTCTGTTTTTAATTTCTTGAACAATCTTACTGGCGACCTCTGCTTTAGAGCCAGAGAGTGAGAGAGTATTAAAAAATTCATGTGCTTTTCTAAGTGGAAACTCACATATTTCATGAAGGTTATGTTCGGAAATAAGCACATTTCTTGCTTCAAGTCTTAATCTTGTCCCATTGCAAGACGGACATACCTGTAAGCTTAAATATTTTGCGAGTTCGTCTCTTACGGTATTTGAGTCTGTATCTTCATACCTTCTTTTAAAATTATTTATAATTCCTTCAAATGGGTGTGTTTTTTTAAATACAGTTCCTCTCTCACTAAAGTAACTAAATTCAATTGATTCATTTTTACTGCCATGCAATATAACTTCTTGTATTTTCTTTGGTAAGCTTTCATAAGGTGATTCTAAATCAAATTTAAAGTGATCTGCTATGCTTTTTAGCATTTGAAAATAAAATTGATTTCGTTTATCCCAGCCTTTGATTGCACCTGAAGCAAGAGAAAGTTGGGGAAAAGCGACTACTCGATTTATATCAAAGTAATTTTTATTCCCAAGACCATCACATTCCGGACAAGCACCCATAGGGTTATTAAATGAAAATAATCTTGGCTCTAGTTCTGGAATAGCATATTCACAATGTGGACAAGAAAATTTAGCTGAAAAAAGTTGGGATTCTTGCGTATCCATATTTAGGGCAATAATTTTTCCATTTGCAATTCTTAGTCCAGACTCAACAGACTCAGTTAACCGTTGTTTAATGTCAGGATTAATTTTAATACGATCTATCACTACGTCTAGTTGGTGCTTGATATTTTTTTCTAAGGGAGGGATATCATCAATTTCATAAATTTTCCCATCTAGCCGGATGCGAATAAATCCTTGTGCCCGTAATTCATCAATTAAATCAAGATGACTTCCCTTCCTATTGTTAATGACCGGAGCCAGGATCATAAGTTTTGTATCGACTGGGTAAGTTAAAATTTGATCAACCATCTGCGAGACTGTTTGTGCTTCAAGTTTAATTTTGTGTTCAGGACAATGTGGGTCGCCGGCTCTAGCAAAAAGCAACCTTAGGTAATCATGAATTTCAGTTACAGTTCCCACAGTTGAACGGGGATTATGAGATGTTGCTTTTTGTTCAATTGAAATTGCAGGGGAAAGTCCTTCGATAAGATCTACATCAGGCTTGTTCATTCGGTCAAGAAATTGTCTTGCATAGGCTGATAACGACTCGACATATCGACGCTGACCTTCTGCATAAAGCGTATCAAATGCGAGAGATGATTTACCTGATCCTGATAACCCAGTTATTACAATTAATTTATTTCGCGGTAAATCCAGGGAAATATTTTTTAAATTATGGGTGCGAGCCCCTCTAATTTTAATGTAGTCCATTATTATTCTATCTTTTTCTAAGAGCAACCTGATAATATACGGAATATTCCTAAAATTAGAAACCTATTAAAATAAATATTCTATGAATAATGATTCAAAAATGTCATCTTTTGAAATACGTGCTAGTTTATTTTTAGCATCAGTATATGGCCTTCGTATGCTAGGAATGTTCCTAATCCTACCTATATTCGCTATTTATGCTTCAGGATTATCAGGAAGTCCTTCTCAACTGCAGATCGGTATAGCACTAGGTATCTATGGACTAACCCAAGCAATTTTTCAAATTCCTTTTGGTATGAGCTCAGACTTTTTTGGGAGAAAGAAAGTTATATATTTCGGGTTATTTATATTTGTTTTAGGTTCAATAATTGCTGGGATTTCAACTCAAATTGAAGGCATTATTATTGGCAGAGCAATTCAGGGAGCTGGCGCAATTTCTGCAGTTCTAACTGCTTTATTATCTGACCTCACTAGTGATGAACATCGCACAAAAGCTATGGCTATTGTGGGGGCATCGATTGGCCTGACGTTTGCTCTATCCTTAGTTATTTCCCCGTGGTTGAACAATAAGATTGGTGTCTCAGGGATTTTCTTCATGATGGCAATTTTATCAATCTTAGCGGCTATCATTATTCATTTCTGTATTCATGAACCTAGAAGAGCCACTAAAAATACTGCTTTGAATTTAAAAGATTTTTATACTGTTTTAGGTGGGGTTGATCTAGGCCGATTAAATCTCGGTATTTTTGTACTACATGTTGCCCAAATTTCTATGTTTATGGTGATCCCATTTTATTTGATCCAACAAGGAGATTTACCTCTCCATGATCACTGGATGATTTATCTACCTATATTATTAGGTTCTTTTATTCTAATCATCCCTATTATTATTTTTTCAGAGAAGTTAAAGCAGGTTAAGTTAACTTTTTTATTATCAATTCTGATTTTACTTCTAGCTCAATTCTCATTTATTTATTTTTCTAATAATTTATTGGGTATTGCGATTTCTCTCTTAATTTATTTCGTGGGCTTCAATTTTCTAGAGGCCTCTCTTCCAAGTCTTGTGAGCAGGATAGCCCCCGCAAATCAAAAAGGTTTGGCATTAGGCGTGTATAATACTTCTCAGTCTCTAGGTATATTTGTGGGCGGTTTCGTCGGAGGTTTAATTACAACGTTTTATGGTTATTCTGGTACCTTCTTATTTTGTGGAATACTGATTTTCATTTGGTTTGTTTTTTCATTAAATATGAATGTTCCAATTAAGAGGTCATAGGATTTAAATCAATAATTAAAATATAATGACAGCATTATTATTTTAATTTAAATTAGGAGAAAAAAATGCCTTCAGTTAACAAAGTTATCCTATTAGGAAATTTAGGAAGTGATCCAGAAGTTAGATTTATGCCCAACGGTGAGGCGGTATGTAATTTTAGTATAGCTACCACTGAGAGCTGGAAGGATAAAGCAGGAGAAAAAAAAGAGAAAACAGATTGGCATAGAATTGTGATGTATCGAAAGTTAGCTGAAATTGCTGGCGAATATTTAAAAAAAGGGCGCCCAGTTTATATTGAAGGAAGAATTCAGACGCGGAAATGGCAAACAAAGGAAGGGCAAGATCAATATACAACTGAGATTATTGCTGCCAATATGCAAATGTTAGGCGGCAAGGATAGTGCTTCAGCAACAAGAAGTAATGACCAAGAATTTAATCAAACTAACCCTAGCAAAGAAAAGTCGGAGACGCCAGCTCCATCATCAACTCCAGCAGCATCAAGTTTTGATGAATTTGAGGATGATATCCCCTTTTAAAAAGGTATGAAAAATGGCGATTTATGAATTCCTTTGCAGTGAATGTAGCCATCAGGACGATTTAATTCGTAAAATGAATGATTCGTCGGTTACTATTTGCCCTATATGTAAAAAAAATACTTTTGCCAAGCAGGTATCAGCCCCAAATTTCAAGCTGTCGGGTTCAGGTTGGTACGCAACTGATTTTAAAAATAAGCCCGCAGCCAAGCAATCAGATAAAACAGAGCTACAAACAACTACTAATTCGGAAGCCATTAAAAATAATGATTAAAAAAAATTTTCTTACAGGTCTTTTAGTTTTAATCCCAATAATTTTGACAGTATGGGTTTTGGCAACGCTAATTAACTTTCTGGATCAAGTCATATTACTTCTTCCTGAGACGGCTCGACCTAGTAATTTTTTAGGAACGCCTGTGTTTGGTTTTGGTGTAATTATGACCTTCCTTATTATTCTATTTACTGGGTTTCTCGCTAATAATTTTTTTGGTAAAAAGCTTATTCTACTTTATGAAAATTTAGTAAATCGCTTACCTTTTGTGAAGACAATTTACGGAGGAATTAAACAGGTGTCTGATACTTTATTATCGAGCTCAGGAAATGCATTTAGTAAGGCGGTATTGATCGAGTTTCCTATGACCGGAACTTACAGCTTTGCATTTATTACAGGAGAGCCCAATGAAGAAATTAATAAAAATTTAAAGGGTAAGTTTGTAAATGTCTATGTTCCAACTACACCAAATCCAACCTCAGGATATACGTTAATTGTTCCAGTAGATAAAGTAATTGATTTGGATATTAGTGTTGATCAGGTTTTAAAATATGTTATTTCAATGGGTGTAGTGCCAGCCAAAAAAAATAAAACAAAAAAAAATATTTCTAAGCAAAAGAGAGTTAAATGAGAACGCATTACTGTGGAGAGTTAAATAAAGATCACCTTGGGAAAGAGGTAACTTTATGTGGATGGGCCCATCGAAGAAGAGATCATGGTGGTGTAATTTTTATTGATTTACGAGACCGAAAGGGACTAGCACAGATTGTTATCGATCCAGACACAGTTGAAGCATTTAAGACTGCTGAATCTATTCGAAATGAATTCGTTTTAAAGGTTAAGTGTAAGGTTAGGCCAAGACCTGAAGGAACAATAAATAAAAATTTACCGACTGGTGAAGTGGAAATGCTTGCATCGGAGATTGAAATTTTAAATGCATCCTTAACCCCTCCCTTCATGTTGGATGATGATTCGATTACAGAATCTATTAGATTAGAGCATCGTTTTATTGATTTACGTCGCGATGAGATGCAAGGCAATCTTCAATTGCGCTACGATATATCAAAAAATATTAGACAGTTCTTAGACAGAGAAGAGTTCATTGAAATTGAAACACCAATTTTAACAAGAAGCACTCCAGAGGGAGCCAGAGATTATCTAGTACCTTCTCGTGTTCACGAGGGAGGTTTTTTTGCTCTTCCGCAGTCCCCTCAACTATTTAAACAAATTTTAATGGTTTCCGGTTTTGATAAATATTTTCAGATAGCAAAGTGCTTTAGAGATGAAGATCTTAGAGCTGATAGGCAGCCTGAGTTTACTCAGATCGATATAGAAGCTTCATTTGTCAATGAAGCAGACATTATGACTATTACGGAAAATATGATTCGTGAAATGTTCTCTAAGGTCATGAAAATAGCCCTACCTAAAACATTTAATTCTATTACTTATCGTGAAGCAATGGAGCGTTATGGCTCTGACAAGCCAGATTTACGGGTGACATTAGAGCTAGTTGATATGACTGAGGTAATGAAGGATGTAGACTTTAAGGTATTTTCATCAGCGGCAAATATGAAAAATGGTAGGGTGGCTGCTTTAAAGATTCCGAGTGGAGGAGAGCTTTCGCGTTCAGAAATCGATGCCTATACAGAGTTTGTGAAAATATATGGCGCCAAAGGACTGGCTTACATCAAAATTAATAATAAAAATCATTTAAATGAAGAGGGCTTACAAAGTCCTATTGTCAAAAATATACATGAAAAAGCGCTAGCATCAATTATTGAGCTAACTACTGCAGAAAATGGAGATTTAATATTTTTTGGAGCAGATAAAAAGAAAGTAGTAAATGAAGCACTCGGAGCTTTAAGAGAAAAAATAGGCCATGATAAAAAACATTTAACAGATGAGGTATGGGCACCACTTTGGGTGATTGATTTTCCGATGTTTGAATATGATGAAGAAGGTAATCGTTGGAATGCACTCCATCATCCGTTCACTGCACCTAAAGATGGGCACGAAGATTTATTAGATTCCGATCCTGGAAGTTGCTTATCTAAAGCATACGATATGGTCATTAATGGATGGGAAGTTGGCGGAGGTTCTATCCGTATTCATCAGCAATCACTTCAATCTAGAGTATTTAAAGCGCTAAATATTTCTGACGCAGAAGCAAAAGAAAAATTTGGATTCTTATTGGATGCGCTGCAATATGGGGCACCTCCTCATGGCGGGCTTGCTTTTGGCTTGGATCGTTTAGCAACGTTACTTGCTGGTGCTGATTCAATTCGTGATGTAATTGCTTTTCCTAAGACACAAAAAGCACAGTGTTTGCTAACTCAAGCTCCTAATCAAGTTGATGAAAAACAATTGCGAGAACTCCATATTAAAGTCAGAGCTCCTAGCAAAACAGAAAATAAAAATGATTGAAGGTATTAATCACTACAATCTTAGATCTGACGAGACAACCATGAATATCCTAAAAGATTTTTATATTAATGTAGTAGGATTAAGTCTTGGTAAGCGACCTCCATTTAAAAGTAAGGGATTTTGGTTAAATGCAGAAGGAAAAGATATTTTACATCTTAGTTCTACCAAGAATAATGAGATGAAAGAGCATCATATTAATTCAACATTCGATCATTTAGCCTTTAGCGCTTCGAATATCCAGCATTATGAAAAAATTTTAACTGATAATAGTATTAAATATAGTTATAGAGAGGTACCTGAAATTGGAACCAAACAACTTTTCTTTAAGGACCCTGTTGGTAATGGTATTGAATTAATATTTATTTAAATTTCATTTATAAATACTTAAGATGGAGAATTAAAATGAAAAGCTATAGAAAAGAATTATGGTTTGAAGCTCCAGAAAGAATGCATTTTACTAATATAACCTCAGAAATTATAAATTGTTTATCTGAAAGTGGTATTGAAGAAGGTTTTGTTTTAGTAAATGCAATGCATATTACTGCAAGTGTTTTTATCAATGATGATGAGTCTGGACTTCATCATGACTACAAGAAATGGTTAGAACATCTAGCACCTCATGAGCCGGTTAGTGGTTATAGGCATAATGATACAGGTGAAGACAATGCAGATGCACATATGAAAAGACAAGTTATGGGCCGTGAAGTTGTTGTGGCTATTACAGAAGGGAAACTAGATTTTGGGCCATGGGAACAAATTTTTTATGGTGAGTTTGATGGGCGGCGAAAAAAAAGAGTACTAGTAAAAATTATTGGTGAATAATACCTAGGTTTGAATAAATGGATTCAAGTTGCACTATTTTTTTAGTCATAACTCCAAGGCTATTACAAATAAAAGTAATATGTTTGATTTTTACCAAATTACCAAATTACCAAATTACCAAATTAGTAAATCTGTAAGTAGACCCTACAAATTATATGAAAAATAAAAAAATACTGGCAGTTGGAGGGCTTTTATTAATGTCTATTATATGGGGATCAAATATTCCCTACATGAAAGTCGCTCTAGATTTTTCAGGGCCAGCAGAGTTTGCCTTTTTACGAAATTTTTTTGGTGCTATGGTTTTATTTATAATTCTATTGATGCTAAGAAAGCCTGTACTGATAAAAGAAGCTCCAAAGTTATTTATATTGGGTCTTTTTCAAACGGCAGGGTTTACTGGGTTTCTCATATGGGCATTAATGGAGGGGGGGGCAAGTAAAACGGCAGTACTAACCTTTACTATGCCTTTGTGGGTTGCATTAATGGCTTGGCCTTTATTGCAAGAAAGGTTAACTTCATCTCAATGGATTTCTGTACTTATATGCATCCTGGGCATTGGTTTTATTTTTGACCCTCTTAATATCGATAATAATTTTCGTAGTACCTTGCTGGCATTAGCAGCAGGTTTTTCTTGGGCTATTGGAACTATTATGTCCAAAAGAATTCATCGGCAATATCCTAAGATAGACCTTTTAACAATGACAGCATGGCAAATGTTATGGGGCTCTATTCCTATACTTTTAATAATATTACTTATGGAATCGCAACCAATCTTATGGACTCCATATTTCTTAAACATCGTTTTCTTTAATGTCGTGTTTGTTAATGCCATTGCTTATTTATTATGGTTTTATGCACTGAAACACCTAGAAGCATCCTTAGTTTCTATGCTTGCCTTATTTACACCTATTTCTGGTGCAATTTCTGCTTGGTTTTTATTGAATGAGGTACCTAATTCTTTTGAAAAGATAGGATTTGGTCTTATATTATCTGGCATCTTTTTATTACTGCTCTATAAAAGCAAGGAAAAGCTATCTTAGGTTATGGAAAATGAATTAACTGTTAAAATAATTATTTATAAAGTTTTCATAGGTGTTTAAATTATGGCGGGTCATTCAAAGTGGGCAAATATCCAGCATCGAAAAGGAAGACAGGATGCAAAACGTGGAAAAATATTTACTAAGCTAATTAAAGAAATTACGGTAGCTGCTCGTATGGGCGGAGGAGATATTAATTTCAATCCTCGCCTAAGGGCAGCAGTTGTTACTGGTAAAAAAGGAAATATGACTACAGAAAATATCACTCGAGCTATTAAGAGAGGGACTGGTGAGCTAGAGGGGGTAAATTATGAGGAAATACGTTACGAGGGTTATGGGACAAATGGCGCAGCAATTATTATTGATTGCTTAACCGATAATAAACAACGAGCTGTAGCAGATGTTAGGCATGCATTAAGTAAAAATGGAGGAAATCTAGGGACAGATGGCTCAGTAGCATTTTTATTTAAGCATTGTGGAAGTTTGTTTTTTGCGCCAGATATTGATGAAAATAAATTAATGGAAATTGCAATTGAATTGGGAGCGGAAGATATTATTAATAATGAGGATGGTAGTTTTGAAGTTATTACATCCCCAGCAGATTTCTTAGCTATTAAAGATGGATTAGATGATGTGGGTTTAGTTTATGAGTTAGCGGAAATAACTATGAAGGCTGACACTGAGATTGAATTTCAAGGAGAGGCTGCAGAAAAGATGCAGAAAATTTTGGATGCACTTGATGATCTAGATGATGTTCAAGAGGTCTATACAAATGCTGTCATTGAGGGAATGTAATTAACAAAGAAATTAAGATATTGGGAATTGATCCTGGACTAAGAGTTACAGGATATGGCGTAATCTTCCAACAAAACCAATCAGCTAGATACATAGCAAGTGGGATTATCAAAACTTCTAATGATGAAGGGAATCTTGCATCAAGAATTAAAATTATATTAAGTGGTTTGACGCAGGTAATTGAACAGTTCCAGCCAGAAGTTGTTGCAATTGAAAAGGTATTTGTTAATACGAACCCTCAATCAACTCTATTATTAGGACAAGCTAGAGGTGCTGCTATTGCCGCGGCAGTCTTAAAGGATTTAGATGTATTTGAATACACAGCTTTGCAGATTAAAAAGTCAGTAGTAGGGAAGGGACATGCCACTAAAAATCAAGTTCAGGTAATGATTCAACGACTACTTAATCTCCCATCAATTCCGTCTACTGATTCTGCAGATGCTCTCGCATGTGGCATTTGTCATGCTAATATTAGCAACAGCTTATCAAATCTTGGAGTAGGAAATCGTATGAAGGGTGGACGAATTATATGATTGGCAGAATAAAAGGAAGGTTAATAGATAAATCACCCCCAATAATTTTAGTGGACTGCCAGGGTGTAGGGTATGAATTAGAAGTCCCTATGACAACATTTTACGAGCTCCCGGATATTGGAAATGAGGTAACGTTATTAACCCATTTCGTTGTTCGAGATGATGCACAATTACTATTTGGCTTTGCCTCACAAAAGGAGAGAAAAATATTTAAGCAGCTAATAAAAGTAAATGGTATTGGTGCTAAGGTTGCGTTGTCGATATTAAGTGGAATTAGTCTTAATGAATTAATGAGAGCTATTAATCAATCAGAGTCAGATTTACTAGTTAAAATTCCAGGGATTGGAAAGAAAACAGCAGATAGATTAGTTTTAGAATTAAAAGATAAATTCAAAGATATTCCATCTGATGGCTCTACAAATAGTATACCTTCTCAGCTTGATGATATACAAAATGCCCTGCTTGGATTAGGCTATAGCTTAAAGGATGCAGGAACTGTTGTGCGGGAATTGCCTGATGAAATTTCTGTTAATGATGGTATCCGACAGGCCTTAAAAATGTTATCAAAAAACCTTTAATGAATGAATATATATGATTGAGCCAGATAGATTTATAGATCCTAGCCCAACTGACAATGTGGAAGAATCTTTTGAGCGCGCCTTAAGACCTAAAGAGCTCAATGAATATATTGGTCAGGAAAAAATTCGAGAACAGCTTACTATATTTATCGATGCTGCAAAAAATCGAAAAGAAGCATTAGATCATGTTCTTTTATTTGGGCCGCCAGGGTTAGGCAAGACGACTTTAGCTCATATCATCTCACGGGAAATGGGTGTCAGTCTTAGGCAAACATCAGGTCCTGTTTTAGAGAAGACTGGAGATTTGGCTGCTATTTTGTCAAATTTAGAAGAGAATGATGTTTTATTTATTGACGAGATTCATCGTTTATCACCTGTGATTGAAGAAATACTTTATCCAGCTATGGAGGACTATCGACTCGACATAATGATAGGGGAAGGACCGTCAGCCCGTTCTGTTAAATTAGAATTACCACCTTTTACCTTAGTAGGTGCTACTACAAGAGCTGGTATGTTAACGAACCCATTAAGAGATCGCTTTGGGATTGTTTCAAGACTTGAATTCTATAATAATCAAGAATTAGCTAGGATAGTAGAAAGATCTGCAGGATTGTTGTCAGTAGATATTGATCAAGATGGTGCAAAAGAGATTGCAAAACGTTCAAGAGGAACTCCTAGAATTGCCAATCGCCTTCTTCGACGAGTTCGAGATTACGCTGAAGTAAAAGCAAAGGGTAGTGTTGATAAGAAAATTGCAGATGAAGCACTAAAGATGCTAGATGTTGATTTAATGGGATTGGATTTGATGGATAGAAATTTACTTAAAGCGATTATTGAAAAATTCTCCGGAGGCCCTGTGGGATTAGATAATTTATCTGCAGCAATTGGGGAAGAAAAGGAAACAATTGAAGATGTCATTGAGCCTTATTTAATTCAACAGGGATACCTTATGAGAACACCGCGGGGAAGAATTGCGACTCAGAAATCATATGTACATTTTGGATTAACACCGCCCGAAAAAAATGAAGATTCATGATAAAGGAATTTAATTGGGGGGCACGAGTATATTTTGAAGATACAGATAGTGGGGGTGTGGTCTACCATGCTAACTATTTAAAATATATGGAACGTGCCAGAACTGAATGGTTAAGAAGTTTAGGTGTTGATCAACACCAACTTAAAAATGAAAAAAATATTATGTTTGTAGTGCATAGGATGAATATAAAATTTAGAAAGCCTGCAAGATTTAATAGTGAATTATTAATTAGAACCAAATGTATTAAGGTTAAATCTAGTAGCCTTATTTTGGATCAATTAATAGAGTGTAGTAATATTTTATTGGTAGAAGCTGAGGTTGAAATTGCTTGTATTGATGAAGTTTTTTTTAAACCAACTTTAATTCCTAAGAAAATTAAAGAGCTTATGGAGACATTATGAATATAGGAAGTGATTTATCCTTCTTTTCCTTAGTTTTTGGCGCAAGTATTCCTGTTCAGTTTGTAATGCTTATTTTATTATTCGCATCGATTGTATCTTGGAAATACATTTATCTAAAAGTTAAAATACTAAAAGAGTCTGAAGAAAATACTAATGAATTTGAAAGGTTCTTTTGGTCTGGGGGGGATTTAAAAAATTTTTATGACCAGCTTAATTCAACAAATAAAAGTATGTCAGGGTTGGCTGAAATATTTAGATCAGGGTACAAAGAATATATTAGTCAAAAAGAAAGTGGATCATTTGACAATAAAAGCGTGGAAAGCGTTAGAAGGGCAATGCGGGCAGAATATAATAGGGAAGTAGACATCTTAGAAAGTCACCTACCATTTTTAGCTTCTGTAGGTTCGGTGAGTCCTTATATTGGATTATTTGGAACAGTTTGGGGCATTATGAATGCATTTATTGGACTTTCAAATG
>Ga0209710_1000402_pt1 | contig 42118 bp, 34 predicted proteins | sample ArcticOcean_MG_C_5_FD_187436 | JGI IMG/M metagenome (GOLD analysis project Ga0209710, IMG submission 187436) | Marine microbial communities from western Arctic Ocean - ArcticOcean_MG_CB4_138 (SPAdes) (version 2) | ecosystem: Environmental > Aquatic > Marine > Oceanic | place: Arctic Ocean...
TAAGTCAAACGAAACTGATAGTATGGATGTTATACTCAGTTATGTCGATATTGTATAAGGAATAATTATGTCAAATTACGTAGGAAGTAGTCAGGATCACATTAACGCTGCAGTTCAAAATAGATTCTTTTATGGATTAAGAAGAACAGACGAAGGAGAATTATTTATTGGAAAAGTTGACCAATTAAAAAATGAAGACTCTTTAACATTAAACAAGCCTGGAGATCCTACAGCAAACTATCCAGACTTTACTGAAGGACAAGACTTTTTTGAAGGCAGAGATGTTAATCACGGATTAATATATGAAAATTTAAACTACGAACAATTTCGTTGGGATGACAAAAATATTTATTATTATGTAAATTCTGAAGGCGAATTAGTAGCAAGAGTAAATCAAAGTTGGACATACGATGATGGTTCGTCATCTGATAATGGGATAATATAATGGCAGATTTTAGAATTGATAGAATTAGGTTTCGTTGGAAAAGTGCGTGGACTACTGCAACGATATACATAAAAGACGACTTTATTATCTATCAAGGTAAAGCATATGTTTGTTTAATAGGACATACTTCAAATGCAAGTTTTTATACTGATTTAGGTGCAGCTTCGCCTAACTGGATATTAATGCAAGACGGATATGAGTGGAAGAATCAATGGTTGCCAAGTACATATTATGATGTAGGGAACATTGTTAAATTTAATGCATATGTTTACAGATGTTTAACACAGCATACTTCTGCAGCAACAACACTATTAGGAATAACTAGCGATAACAGTAAATGGGAAATTGTAGCTAAAGTTACTAATTGGTTACATAACTGGACAGTTAGTACTGAATACAACCTAGGGGATGTAGTAAGGTATAATGGATATGTATATGTAGTCAACACCAAGCACACATCAACTACTACACTAGCACTAGGTTTAGAAAACGATCAATCGTATTGGTCGCAAGTTACAACATCAGATCATTGGAGCGGTGATTGGACTGTTTCAACTAGATATAAAGTATCAGACGTAGTAAAACACGGCGGTATACTTTATAGAGCTAATCAAGGTCATACTAGTGCTGCAGATTATATAGACGGTGAATATTCGTACTGGGATATTGTAAACTCAGGGATTGAATATAAAGGTGAATGGGCAGTATCAAATAGGTACAAATTAAACGATGTTATCAAATACGGACCAAGTCTTTGGAAATGTAAAACTGAACATACTTCTAATGCAACATTATTTACATTTGATCAAACTACTGATGTAAGTACAAATAAATGGGATATATGGTTACCTGGATTAGAGTTCGAAACAATTTGGAACTACCAAACTCAATATTCTCAAGGCGATATTGTATTGTATGGCGGCTATGCGTATACTGCTTTAACAAATCATCAAGGCTCAGTTCCAAGTATAAATGGAATATTACAAGATACAGGAAACTGGGAATTATTAAAAGCTGGTTACAAGCATATGGGAGACTGGGGAGAAGACAGCTCAGGATTTGATTATAATACTGGCGACGTTGTTCGCTTAAATGGTTTCTTATATATTTGTGTATCTGACTCACACGATGGTGCATCTCCAGACGGCTCTGCTTTATGGCAGATATTAGTTACAGGTCGTCATCATAGAGCTGAATGGAATGATAATACACAATACGAAAAAATGGACGTTGTATTGTTTGCAGGCTCTGCGTATCTATGTGTTAAACAACATTTATCAACAGCATCAGCATCAAGACCAGATTTAGATATTCCTTATGAACAAGAACAATTTTGGTCATTATTAATTCAAGGTGAAGCTACAAACGTACTAACAGAGGTTGGCGATTTAAGAACAACTAACTCTGAAGTAGATAGTTCAATGGCAGATGAAAGATTAGGCATTGGCGCCGCCGGTATGGTTCTTAAATCTAATAATCCTTTTGATGCAACAATTGCAACAGGAACATTACCCCAATGGGGTAACTTTGGCGCTATACCAAAAGTTTATTATGTGTCAGTTTCAAATGGGATAGATGTTACTACAAACGGCACTACTGAGGGTGCACCGTTTAAAACAATAAAATATGCATGTGATTATATTCAAGCTAGTTTAGCAGCAAGAGCTCCGGCAACTGTATTTGTTAAAACAGGAATGTATGAAGAAATTCTTCCAATTAGTATTCCAGCTGATGTTGCTGTTGTAGGCGACGAGTTAAGAAGCACATCAGTGTTTCCAAAAGCAGGTTATGAAACTAGTGACATGTTCTATATGAGAAACGGCTCGGGACTTAGAAATATGTCGTTAAACGGTCTTAGCGGAACACTAGGAGCAATAAATTCATACGGAACAAGACGTCCTACTGCTGGTGCTTTTGTAAGTTTAGATCCGGGAACAGGACCAGCAGATACTTCAGTGCATATTGTTAGTAAATCTCCGTACGTACAAAACGTATCAACATTTGGTACAGGATGTATTGGATTAAAAATTGACGGTTCTTTGCATAATGGCGGATATAAATCTGTAGTAGCTAACGACTTTACGCAAGTATTAACAGATGGTATCGGTTATTGGGCAAAGTTTAACGGAGTATCAGAACTTGTATCAGTGTTTACATATTACTGTCATATAGGATATCTAGCAGAAAATGGCGGACGGTTAAGAGCTACTAACGGTAATAACTCTTATGGAGATTTTGGATCAGTAGCCGAGGGAGTTAATCCTAGTGAAACAGCAAAAACAGGAACAGTAACCAACCAATCTACAGAAGCACAAATAAAAACTGTAGAAACAAACGGTGAAGGCATACTAGCATTTGCTTACTCAAATACAGGATCAAACTATACTGGTACGCCTAGTATAACATTAGCAGGATCAGGATACGGGGCTAGTGTTGCATACGAAGAAATTAGAAAGAATGCACTATCAGAAATAAGAATAACTGACCCAGGAGATTCAAGTACAGCTGGCGGAATTAATTATACTTACATTGTAAATAACGCCCAACTTGGAGATAGCGTTAGTATTACGTTATCAGCTGCTGATGTTACAGGAACTCAAGTAGCATATCTTGGACACCGAATTGTTATACTATCAGGAGCAGGCGTTGGACAATATGGTCTAATTAGTTCTTATAATAATGTAACTAAAATTGCAACAGTTGAACGAGAAGTTGACGGAACAGCTGGATGGGAACATCTTTATCCAGGTTACCCTATTGCAAATGTGTTAAACGCATCAACAAAATATGCAATTGAGCCAAGAGTTGTAGTACCCGAACCAGCATTTGCATCAAGTGTAAAAACAGCACCTCATACAATAGGTGCATTAACTGCATTAGGAAATACTTTTATATCAACTACAACTAATGCAATATCATACTCGGCAAACGCCGGAACAACATGGTCATCAGCAACGGGAGACATTACAGGATCTTGGGATAATGTAAAAGCATATCGAGGAACTTCGTATGTGACAGCATTGCAATCAGGTCTCTCAACAACATTAGGAAGATCATCAGATACCGGACAAACTTGGACTCAAACCACAGTAGTCCCTCAATTAACTAATGCTATTGTCCAGGAAGCTATATTGAATATATCAAGAGGCATTACTGAAGAGAGTGCCGCTTATCCGTTAAATGCATATTTAAATGAGGTTGTTCCTGGAACATCTTATAAGCGAGCCGACATTAATAATAGTGGAAATGTTAATATTGACGATGTTATGGGATTTCTAGCATTTAAGAATGGAGGCAGCAACACCTGGATTGAGACTAATATTATCCCAGGATTAGACTTTAGTGTACCACTAGGTAAGACCTGGAGTGATATTGCATATAAATCAGATAAATGGATAGCAATTGCACCTAGTGAAGACAGTACTAGTTTTACTGAAGTTGTTTTAAGCACAGATAACGGAGCCAATTGGCTTCCAGGACGGAACATATCCGGAGTACACACTAGTATAGAATTTGGAAACGGGATATTTGTAGCAATTGGATCTGGAAATACTGTGTCAACATCAACCGACTGCATAACTTGGACTAGTAGAACTCTTCCAGTAACATCAAATTGGAGTGATATTAAATATGCTAACGGAAGATTTGTTGCTGTAGGAACAAGTGACGCAGCTATTATTTACAGCTTTGACGGCATTACATGGTACCAGTCATATATTAACGTAACAAATTTACAAGACAGTAGTACTGGTACTTGGACTAAAGTTGCATATTCCGGTGGAGTATGGGTGTGTGTTAATGAAACAGACGAAACTATTATAACATCACAATGTGGTAGTATTTGGTCTTCATTATTAGATGACAGTACAACAAAAGTATTTGCTACTACTGGACCATATAAATTTATTGCAGGGGCCGAAACTACTAGTGGAATGCCAGTATGGTTAGGTTCAAAAGGAACAGCTGATGCATCCTCTGTGTCATATGGCGCAAAGGCGTTTGTAAGAGCAGTAATTGGAAATTCAAGAGTTTCAGAATTTAAGATATATGATCCAGGCAGTGGACTAGCATCTGCTCCGAATATAACAATCTATGATTATGCTAATACAGGCGATGTAACATATGATGTAAGAATTAGTGCTACTGGAGTTTTAGGACAGCCGGTATTTAATAATAGAGGACAAGACTGGAATGTAGCATCAGCAACTATAATAGGTTCTGGTTATTCAGATAGTTTTCAAACAGGTGATACACTAGTATTAACTAGCGTAACACAACTACCATCACCGGGTGAAAACTTAATCATTACAGGAATTAATGATGTTATTTACAAAGTAGTAAGTATTGAAGCCCAGTCAGGATCAGGACCATATGGATTAACATTGAAAATTAGTCCATCAATTGGAAGAGCTGAGTCACCAGCACATAATACTGCTATTGAATTAAGAGAAAATTATAGTCAAATAAGATTAACAGGTCATGACTTCTTAGATATTGGTACAGGAAACTTCAGTGAAACAAACTATCCAATATTATATAGAGAAGGGTATGACTTTGCATCAGGAGCAGAACCTAAACAATTTAATGAAGTAATTGAAAAAGGTGGCGGCAGAGTATTTTATACAGCTACTGATCAAGACGGTAATTTTAGAGTTGGAGAGCAATTTTTAGTTGAACAGTCAACTGGAATTATAACATTAAATTCATCATTGTTTAATTTTTCAGGCTTAGAGAGCTTAACATTAGGTGGTATCACAATTGGTGGAACAGCCGTTGTTGTTACTGAATTTTCTAAAGAACAAACGTTTATTGCAAACTCAAATAGTATAGTGCCAACACAAAAAGCAATTGGTGCTTACGTATCATCAAGAGTAAGTGGTGGAGGATCTGAAGCAAATACTAACGCCCTTAATGCAGGGCAAATAAGGATTTCAACAAACAACATCACAACTGCAGGTGGAGGGTTTATTGAGATACCGGATAAAATGACTATAAAAGGTGGAGCAGATGGACACTACTTAGCGGGTATGTACTATGGTTCTTAAACAAACATTGCTAAATGGCATAAATATAAAAAACGGAGTAGCACATGGCTGAATTTAAATTAGGAAGAATTAAGTTTGTATGGAAAGGTGATTGGACCACTGCAACTATATACTATAAAGACGACATTGTTAGACAAGGTGGTAATACGTATATATGTATTAAGGGTCACACTGCCGCGGCGCTATTTACAACTAACCAAGCAACATATTGGGATAAAATTTCCGACGGACAGGATTGGAAAAGTGATTGGGTTGCAGGAACTTATTATAAAGTTAACGATGTTGTTGCGTACGGTGGTTACTTATATATTGCCAACACAGGACATACAGCAGCAGCTACAAGTACACTAGGACTAGAAGCAGATCAAAGTAAGTGGGATACTTTTGCTGAAGGGTTTAATTATAAAACAGCTTGGGCTACTAGCACTCGATATAAAATTAACGACCTTGCAAAATACGGTGGAACAGTATATACTTGTATTACAGGACATACATCTGCAACAACTACAGCAGATGGATTAGAAGCTGATCAATCTAAATGGCAAATATTTTCAGAAGGTTTTAATTGGAAAAGTGATTGGACGCAAACCTACCGTTATAGAGTAAACGATATTGTAAAATACGGCGGAACAGTTTACGTTTGTATTACAGGACATACATCAGCAAGTACTTCATCAGGCCTTGAACAAGATCAAGCTAAGTGGCAGTATTCAAATAAAGGCATAGAATACTTAGGTAACTGGGCAACTGCCACACGCTATAAAGTAAACGATGTTGTTAAGCACGGTGGTGCAATTTGGATTTGTGTAACACATCATACTAGCCAATTATACCTTACAGAAGACGAATCAAAATGGGACCAATTTGTTGAAGGTTTAGAATTTGAAGATAGTTGGAGCGGAACAGTTCGCTATCAACCAGGCGACTTTATTACATATGGCGGTTATTCATATGTAGCTATTACTAATAGTTTAGGAGCAAGACCTACATCAAGTCCAAACGATTGGGATTTATTTACAGCAGGTTTCCGCTTTATTGGTGACTGGGGAGATGATAGTTCAAACTACGAATATTTTACAGGAGATGTTGTTAGATTAGGCGGATACACTTATCTTGCTATAGCAGACAACTCAGGACAACGTCCACCTAACGCAACTTACTGGCAGAAACTAAACAGTGGTATTGCTTGGAAAAATGCCTATGCTAACTCTACATTATACGATGCAGGAGATTCAGTTAGACAGGGAACAAGCAGTTATATCTGTATACTAGCACACACTTCAAATACTGGTGTTAACGATCCAGCTAATGATGGCCCTGGAACTTATTGGAACCAATTAGCAGGCGGACCTGAAACTGACGTATTAACAACACAGGGTGATTTACTTTATTATAGTGGTTCAGGCCCAGGCAGATTACCAGTAGGTGCTGCAGGACAAGTTCTTACTGTAAACGCAGGAGCAACTGCACCTGAGTGGGCATACCTTGGAAAAATCAATAATATATTCTATGTAGATACAAATACAGGCCAAGATCTTCCACCATCAAATTACGGTGTAACATTAGCAAGACCTTGGAAAACTTTAAGGTACGCTACTGAACAAGTTGAAATTGGAGCATTAAGAGAAAATTCTACATACTTACTTAAAAGAAATAGAAACTTTATTGCAGAAGAAATTGTGCAATGGGTTAAATGGAACATTGCAAACCCGTCAGGTATCTGGGCAAGTTTTACTTTAGATAGTGAAACAGCGTGTCGTAGAGATATGGGACAAATTGTTGATGCATTAGTTTGGGATATATCGCACGGTGGTAATAAACGAACAAGAGATGCTACAAACGCATATTTTCAATCTAACGGAAATCTACTTACAGTGGTTGCAGATGAAGATGACCAAACAGTGGCTGCAATTAATTACGGACTAACAGTTATAGATAGAGTTTTAAGTAACTTAGCGCCAGCTACAAACTATCAAACAACAAATAGTTTTAGTCCGGCGCATGTACAAATAATTGATGCAACTTATACTGAAGAAACCGACGCTCAGGGCATAGTAACAAGTCTAGTAGGAGTTATTACAACAGCAATTACAGCTGGTGTAAATACAAATGTTCCTGCAGAAAGAGTAGCAAACAATAGTATATTTGTTAAAACTGGACAATTAAATGAAGTATTACCAATAATTGTTCCTAGAGAAACTGCAATTATAGGAGACGAACTGCGTAGTACTAAAATTGTTGCAGCAGGAGCGTTAACAGCGGCCGCTGATACTCCAAAGAGTTTAGCAGCAATTGTTAGATTAAAAGCTCTAATAAGCAATATTTGTACTAATACCGGAGTTACAAAAACTTCCGGAAATGCACTAAGTCAAATAACTACACGGGTAGCAGGATCAAGTGCAGCAGGAACTGCTGCAAACGGATTGCTCCAGGAATTAAATGACTACATTGATTATCGTGTTAATGGCGTAAGCGGTGACTCTACAGTTCCAGTAACTACAGGAACAAATACACCTAGTACGGATACAGGATATCTTTTTGCTGTAGAATGTATCGAAGCAAACAGAGCATTCCTTAAAGCAGAAGCAATTGCATTTATTAATGCAACATATCCAAGTTATGTTTATATTGAAGCAAGTTGTAGTAGAGATGTTGATAGATACTTAGATGCAATTATACATGATATGATTTACACTGGAAATTATAAAACATTACTACATGCACGTTATTACAGTAATTCAGTTAGCGGAAGTTTAACTGAAGATATGTTCTACATGAGAAACGGAACTGGATTAAGAAATTGTAGTATTAGCGGACTTGCAGGAGCATTAGGTAGTGCTAACAGTTACGGAACTAAGCGTCCAACAGCAGGAGCATTTGTAAGTCTAGACCCAGGTTTTGGTGTATCAGATACAAGAGCTCATATCGTTAGTAAGTCACCATACGTACAAAATGTATCAACATTTGGTACAGCATGTATTGGATTAAAAGTTGACGGAGCAATACATAATGCAGGTTACGATTCAATTGTTGCTAACGACTTTACACAAATTTTAAGTGACGGTATTGGTGCATGGGTTACTAACTTAGGTAGAGCAGAACTTGTTTCGGTTTTTACTTATTATAATCATGTTGGATATCTAGCAGAAAACGGTGGTAAGATTCGTGCTACTAACGGTAATAACTCCTATGGAGATTTTGGATCAGTAGCTGAAGGACAAGATGCAACAGAGGTACCTATTACTGGTACAGTTGATAACAGGTCTACTGAAGCAACAGTTACTAATGTATTAACAGACGGCAACAATATTTTAACATTAGAATATTCTAATGCTGGTGTTGGATACACAGCAGGCGGTACAACAATATCACCAACAGGAGAAGGATACGGAGCTGCAATAAACTCAGCAGTTGTAGCTACAACTGGCGGAGTATATGAAGTTAGGTTATTAAATCCGTCAAATGATTTAGGTGGCGCAGGATATAAAGTTGCAGCAGGTGTAGCACAAGCAGGAACAACTACTCAAATAACAATTTCAAACACTGATACTGGTACTAATAGTACCTATACTGGAATGAGTATTTTTATTACTTCTGGAGTCGGAGCGGGACAGTATGGTTACGTTAACGCCTATAACTCAGGAACTAAAATAGCAACAATTAAAAAGCACAGTGATGCTAGTGACGGATGGGATCATGTTACAGGAGTTGCTATTGCAGCAACACTTAATGATACTACAAATTATATAATTGAACCACGTGTAACGTTTAGCGGCGGAGGAGTTAGTGCATATGCTGACATTGCCAAAGGGCGTGTTAGTGTTGCAGACGGCAAAATAGCAGCAGTTAGAATATGGGATTCAGGTACTGGGTACAGCTCAGCACCAACATTTACATTAACAGACCCAAACAATACAGACGATGCTCCACATGCAGTTAGATACGGCGATGGCGTACTAAGACAGCCAACGTGGACTAATAGAGGAACATCATTCACTACAGCTGCAGCAACAATAACTGGTGACGGTTATGCTGATAGATATCAAGCAGGTAATTTTGTACAAGTTTCAGGATTAGCATCGAGTCCTCAAGCAGGAGCAAATATTACATTTGCTGGTGTTGCAGGAACTTGGTATAAACTAGTAGCAGTTACTAACTTAACAGGATCAGGACCGTATGCCGGATTATTACAACTTAGCCCACTTGTTAGTGTAACAGATGCTCCAGAGCACGGCGAAGCAGTATCAGCAACTATTAGGTACAGTCAAGTACGATTAACAGGACACGATTTCTTAGATATTGCTACTGGTGATTTTGCTGAAACTAATTACCCAGGCACACCAAGTACTAATCCTAATCAAACAAAAGAAACAAACGATTTTGGTGGCGGAAGAGTATTTTATACATCAACAGACCAAGACGGTAACTTCCGTGTAGGATCGTTGTTTAGTATTGAACAGTCTACTGGTATTGCAACACTAAATGCTGATGCATTTAATATATCAGGACTAAATCAGCTACAACTTGGTGCAGTTGCCCTAGGTGGTACTGGTGCTACAATTACAGAATTTTCCACAGACGGAACATTTACAGCAAACAGCGATAATATTGTTCCAACACAAAAAGCAATTAAGACTTATATTACTAGTCAAATTGGTGGAGGAGCAGGTGAACTTAATGTAAACAGTCTAACAGCAGGAGTAGTGCAAATTAGTGGTAGCACAATAACCACAACTACAGGTGTTGGAATAAATACACTACAGAAGGTAAACTTTACTAAAGGTGTTGACGGTCATCCGTTAGCAATGAACTACTACTTAAATCAATAGATATGGAGAAATAAAATGGCAAGTGGAAGATTAGGAGCAAATGATGTAGCGGCAGCAACATATACGACAGTATATACCTGTCCGGCGTCTACATTTGCTGTTGTAAGCATTAACTTTTTAAATAGAGGAAATGCATCGTGTTTTGTAAGATTAGCAGTAGCTGATGCAAGTACCCCAACAGCAGGAGAGTTTATGGAATATGATACTGAACTCACTGCTAAGTCGGTTCTAGAAAGGACTGGACTTGTGTTAAGTGCTGGTCAATTATTAGTTGTTTATTCGAACATTGCAAACATAAGTGCTGTGACGTTTGGAATAGAGACAGCGGCATAAATACAATGACAAAGGAATTATAAAATGGGAAGATATATTAATGCAACTCCTGGAGTAGCTTCGGTAATACGTACAATTAGTACAACCTACCAAGCATTGCCAAACGATCGTATAATGGCAGATTGTAATAGCGCCGCTTTTACAATTACATTACCAGCTGCAGCAAGTATTGTAGCAGGAGATGTAATACAAATTTACGATATTACCGGAAGTGCAGCTACAAATAACATTACAGTAGGCAGAAACAGTTCAAATATTAATAGTACTGCAGCCGACTTAACAATAAATGTTGCTAACGCTGTGACTACACTAACGTATACTAATGTAACGTACGGCTGGGTTATTACAAATAACTAATGGAGAGAGTTTAAAATGGCTACGCTATCATCGATCATACTGGCAAAGAATCCAACATTTGTTAACCAGGAAAATAATCTAGAAAAAGGGAGATTGTTTTATTTCTCTCCTGTTCAACAACATAATCAATGCACTAAGTTTACCTGGAAATCTCCAGGTGCAGGAACTGCACGGATAGAAATTTGGGGGGCAGGCGGAAGCGGTGGCAAAATGTGTTGCTGTGGAGGCGGAGTACCCGGCAACCCTGGAGCATATGTAGTTAAAACTTTTATAACTGATGCAGCAAGCAAAGTTTGCGGATGTATTGGTATTTCTTGTGGTAATGCTGACGTATTGTGTTACAGAGGAAGAAGTACAGGAACTTGTGTGTGCTGGTTTGGAACAGCTGCAGATTCAGCACTTTGTGGTTGTTTATGTGCAGAAGGCGGCGAAGGCGGAACAACATGGTGTGCGCCAAGTTCGTCAAATTTTTGTTGCTTTGTAGCAGACGCAAAATTTTGTACAACAGCAATGACCAATCCTGCAGGAGTAGCCTGGGGAACAGGTTGTGGACTAGCATGTAATACAAGAAACACAACTGCCGCATTAACAATAGCCAATGCATATGGCGGAGATCTTAACTGCCCAGGCGGAATTAGCTGTACAAGTTGGTATAATTGTGATAGTGCAAACCATTGTTATGCTCAATACCATATACGAACTCCAGCAGGTGTACACAGTACATGCGGAGCAACAGTAACGTACTCAGGAGACAACGACAGTGCAATCGCTGTAGGCGGAACAGCACAGTATCACTCATCACACAAAATGGCATTAGAAGCAGCATCAAGGTCTCCAGAAGCCGGGCACACTATGGGGTTGTGTTATTTTAGTAGACTGTGTGGATGTTATGAAGTTAACGGTTGTCAAGCAACTCTACCGCACGGGCATGGCGGCGCACCTCCACAAACATGTAGTGGTGTTAGAGATCAAGGACAACGTGGCGGCATGGGGGCTATTAGAATATTATGGAATGCAACTTGATGATTAACTATAGGAATTTATTATAATGGCAACTTCACTCTCAACTTTAATTAACGACAGACTAGCAAAGTCGTTTCCTCCCGAGGAATCTAATCTAGAAGATGGACAGATTTTTGTATTTTGTTCAGCTAGAGAGTTTGGCTGCTTTACTAACTGTTTTGCTTGGTATGCACCAGCAGCAGGAACTGCTAAAATTGAAATTTGGGGAGCAGGAGGAAGTACTGGGTGTCAATGTTGTTGTAACTATAGTGTAGGTGGACAATCAGGCGCTTATGTTAAAAAATCAGTAACAATGGCATCAGGAGGATATGTTTGTGGAAACACAGGTCATCCTTGTATGCCTAACGCAGCTTTTTGTTATCCAAACTGTTCAATGGCAACGTGTGCAACAATTTGCTTAGGAACAGCAAGTTCATGTAGTTGTATATGTGCTCAAGGTGGTAACGGCGGATTTTCAGGATGTCATACAGGACAATCAACTCATTGTTGTTTACAAAAATGTTGTTTTGGTACTGTAAATGGATCTAGTTTAACTGTAACCCCAACAGGCACAGGTTGCGGATATACATGTGGATGTAGAAATACATATGCTGTAGCAACCGGCTACGGCGGAGATATTAATTGCCCAGGAACATATGGTTGTACTGGATATTGGACTTGTAACACATCAAGTAGTACAAATCATATGCAACACTCAAACGCTATACCACATGGACAGTACTCAACCGGTCAAGCAACGTCAATGGTTGGAGCAGACAGTGGTCATACAATGGGTAACTCACAATCAGGACAGGGTCCTAGTAATTTACAAGGTGGTAGAGGAGCGATAAACAGAAACAGCGGAGCAGGCCATATGGGGCTCTCATCATGTTGGGCCAGTGGTACAACATGTGCATGTTATGAAACATTTGCGTGTATCTCATTAGTACCGCCAGGACAAGGATCTTCAATGATGCAAGGTTGTCCAGATGTAAGAAACGTTGGTAGCAGGGGCGGCCTTGGTTACGTAAGAATATTATTTAAAGCGACATAGGAAAAAATTACATGGCAACTTTATCATCATTATTATCAAGCAAGTCTTTGCTTACAGACGGAACTGAAGAAACAAATCTGGAAGGTGGAAGACTATGGGGCTACAGTCCGCAAAACCACAGTGAATTTTCAGGAGGCGGAGCAAAGTTTTATGGTTGTCAAATTTCAAACGATAATGCTTGGGTAGGCGAAGTCGAGGTAGAGATGTGGGGAGCAGGCGGTCGAGGCAATAGCTGTAGTTGTTGCTGTGCTTCAGGACCAGGTGGTAATCCAGGGTCCTATATAAGATTTAAAACTATAATGACACGGTCAGGATTTATCTGTACTACAGGAATGAGAGCATGTCAAAGTGGTGCACACTGTCAATGTGGAGGACAAGGATCTGCAACTTGTGCAATTGTATGTGCTGGATGTATACCGAATACATGTGTATATACATGTTCTTGTGCATGTGCTCAAGCAGGGCTAGGCGGAAGATCTATGTGTATTAGTGGCGGCGCATCAATGATGTGTTGCTTAGGAACAAACGGAGCATGTATTACCCCTAACGTAGATTATGAAGGTAATGCTGTTAGTGACGGATGTGGAATGGTTTGTAATGTTGGTAACGCTAACAACTGGCCTACAGTAGCAAGTTTACCGGTAGCTAATTACACTAATGGCGGCAATATATCTAGCGTTGTTTGTTGTAACAGTGATATTAACAGAGTAGCATGTATATTCTACGGACATTGTAATCAATGTTGCTGGAACTGTCATAGACAAATAATACATACAGCACCAATGAGATATTCAACATGTGGCGGAGAGATGCAACTTAATCATGGTTGGAGTGACAACATGACATACCAGGGTAGTCCTTTTGGACAGATGGATGCAGCTGTGCAAGGGATGAGTAGATCACCAACAGCTGGGTTAAGACCAAGTTTTTGTTGGCAAGGATCAAAAATGTGTACTTGTTATGAGTGGACAGGATGTACACCGTTTTGGCCTATAGCACAATCGGCTCCGTCTGATTTTGCATGTAGTGGTGTTAGAACACACGGGTTCACAGGCGGTCACGGAGCAATAAGAATTAAATACTTAGGAAATATAACAGTCTATTAATAACAGTTATACAGTTTACCTGTATAAATATAACATAGATACTTAATTAAGGAATGAAAAAATGATTACAAAAACTTTTACCCAGAATTACCCAGATCAGCCTTGGGCAGCGGCAGTAACAGATGGAAACAGTGTTACTGTAACATGGAAAGGCACTCGTTATTATACTTTTAGTAGAGTTACTGCAACAGGCGGAGTACATGCATTTGAAGATCAAGATGACAATCGTGATAGGTTAGCAGCTGAACTAGCTTCTCATGTACACGAAGGTCATACTTTTCACATATTAGATGCATTAGCACATCCACATGTAGCAGCTTACATAATGGGCGATGACACTATTCCTGCACACGATGCAACAGGAGGCATACCACATTATGTTTTCAACACACCAAACGATGATGAAGATTACGTATATGAGTACAACGTTCAAAACTTTGTACAATCATTATACAACGGACAGGAAGCAATAACATATAATGTTGATAGTGACACTTTTACAATGCCTGGCTTCTTGGCACATCCACTTTCTAACACAAGTATTTTTACTGCATACGAAGAAGAAGCAGAAAGAATTGATTCAGCAGTTACAGGTAGAGCAGATGAATTTACAGCAGATGAACTAACAGCATTAAAAGCTTCTTCAGTATGGCTTAAAGGTGTAAGAGCAAGGTACGGATCAATTGAACCGTGGAAAATTCCACACCCAGAGCACGGCGTTACATACTAAATAAAATCGTTTCATAATTAAGTAAGGCCTTTGGTCTCACTCTATAAGTAGTAGTATAATGTTTACTACAATCCAAAAGGAAATTTATAGATGAGATCAAAGGCTTTTTTTGTCAACGGCGGATACGGTAGAGTGGTTAGTTCTATTCCCGGCTTTGAACTATATGCTAAAGAATCAGGCGATAAAGACTTTATTATTGTTTGCGAAGGCGGCACTGATGCATTTAAAGGACATCCAGATTTAGATCATAGAGCGTATGATAACTGGCACAAGAATTTATTTAAAGAAAAATTAATTGATAAAGATATTGTATCACCTGAACCATATCGAATATGGGAATACTATAATCAAAAAGCTAGTTTAGCTCAAGGTTATGATATTGCAATTAATAACAAAGGTTTAAGAGATTTACCAAAACCAAGAATGTTTCTATCAAAAGAAGAAACACTTATGGGTAGACAAATAGTTAATCAAGTAAAAGAAAAATTAAAAAAAGAAAAAGTTGCAATTATTCAACCATTTGGTAGAGGAATAACTCACGTAGATAACACATTTGTTGACAACACTGGACGAAGTATTGAATACAAAGATCTTAAAGAAATAATTAGAAAACTACAAGAAAATGATTTTGCTGTAGTAACAATGGCAGAAATGGGATTTGATTTTACTAAAGATAAATTTAAAGACGATGTTGCAATGCCAGAATCAGTTTCATTGAGACATTGGTCTGCAGCAATTAAGTTTGCCAATCATTTTATTGGTTGTGATAGTGTTGGACAACATTTGTCGTATATCATGGACACACCTTCAACAATTATTCTTGGTCCTACATATCCTATAAACGTATCTTATCCTGATTGTGATTATTTTAATATTGTTGATTTAGGTCAACACGGTAGAGTATATGATCCAATTAGAATAATGCCAGACGAAACTACATCAAGACATAATGAAAATTTAATGTCAATGAGTAAAGATATTGTTGAATATGTAATTGATAGAGTATTAGGAAAACCAATAGAGGAAGAAAATGACACAAAGTAAAACACAATGGATTGCAGGAATTGCAAGAGGCCACAATTCAGGAATTTGTTTATTAAAAGATGGCAAAATTGTATTTTCAATAGAAGAAGAAAGACTAAGTCGTACCAAATACGATGGAGGACCGTTGGCGTCTATTGTTAAAATCTTAGAATATACAGATAGACTAGATTACTTAGTTGTAGCTCATACTCAACCGTTAAGTGTGTCATCGCCTAAATTAGAATTTTCCGGTGACGATGTATATACAGGGTTGTGTAAAAAATTAGGATTAATAGATGGAAAATTTAGAGGACAGGAGCAGCATCCTCAAGTTGTCGATGTATCTGATCAACATCATAAGTTACATGCAGCGTGTGCGTTTTATAGAAGTGGATTTGAAGATGCAGTGGGTGTAGTAATTGACGGTGCAGGAACATTTATACAAATGACTGTGAATAACGAAGATACAATGGGTTTTGAAACTGAAACATTATTTAACTGCTCTTATCCTGCAAAGTTTCAAACAATAGGAAAACATATTGCAACTAGAGGACCGCATGCTACAGATTTTATTCAAACAGAAGAAGATGGAAACTCGCTTGAAATAACAGTATCCGATCGTGCCGGCATAGTTAAAGTTTATGAAGCAGTTACTCAGTACTGTGGGTTTAGTGCAATTGAGGCTGGAAAAACTATGGGACTATTTCCATATGGTGAAAAGAATGATAAAATTCCTCAATTATTTGACGATATGGGCAGAGTTCCGTTGTCAAATAGAAATTTAGTTGCTCCAACATATCCTAATGCTGCAGTAGTGAATGAACATTTATACACTGAGTTATCTGGAAAAAATATTTATGATGGATCACCAGAAGGCGAAACCATTGACCTAACTCTTTTGCAAAATAGAAGAGACCTTGCGTATGCATGTCAAACCGAAACTCAACAAGCCGCTTCTAATTTAATTAGAGAAGCTGTTGAAAGAAGTGGTAAAAAGAATGTAGTAATTAGTGGCGGATACGGATTAAATTGTGTAGCAAACTATTATTACTTAAAAGATCTAGAAGACTTAGATATAAACCTTTACGTAGAACCAGTGTCTAATGATGCAGGTACTGCTATGGGTGCTGCTATGATGATGCATCATCAACTTACAAATAGCGAAGTAGTTTTAGATAGAACAAATAATTTATATCTTGGACCAAAATATGATTATAAGTCGCAACAACTTAAAGCAATTGCTAAAGAATATAACGCAGATGTAACTGATTGCACAAATGAAGATGTAATAGATTTAATTACTTCAAAAAATATTGTTGCAATTTTTCAAGGTCAAAGTGAAAACGGACCAAGAGCACTAGGCAACAGATCATTGTTATATGATCCTACTGATCCTAACGGCAAGGATCATGTTAACGAAATTAAACATCGAGAATACTTTAGACCGTTTGCAGGTAGTATCTTAGAAGAAGATGTACACGAATGGTTTGACCTACGTGGTATGGAAAGTTCTCCAACTATGATGTATGCTGTAAATTGTCAGCCTGGCATTGAAGAAAAGATTCCTGCTATTATTCATGTTGACGGAACTTGTCGTATTCAAACCGTTAATAGAGACCAAAATAAACATTATTATGATCTAATTAAAGCGTTTAAAGAAAAGACAGGATGTCCTATAATCTTTAATACAAGTTTTAATTTAGGTGGTGAACCTCTTGCAGAAACTCTTCAAGATGCACTTTGGACCTTGCAGGAAAGTAGAATAGAATACTTGTATCTTCCTGAATATCAAACTCTGTTTACATTGAAAAACGAATAAATATTGTATAATGTTTAGTTTAGCAAAATTTTTTAATAAAGGTCTAAAGGACAGTGTGTTATTTCTTTCAAATGGTGCAATGTCTCATAATGGTCCTTGGAAGCAAGTATATACTAATACACTTTTAGATAGGTTTCATGTTGGTGACTTTTCTTCAGCGGAATACACTATCTCGGTTGATTATGATAAAGACAAAAAAGAAATACTTAAAGTATTAGTAACTGCAAGCCTAGACGAAGCAAGTATTATAATTTATGCAAGGAATAATCTAGGCACCAATCTTGTTAATATAACTGCTACAGTAAACAACAGCTATGTTGATATTATTGCTAATCCTACGGCATCAAATGAAGGATCCAAAATAATTTATACTGTTCAATATTATCAGAATCAAAATCCTCAAGTTGTCTAACATTTATAATATGATAAATATGTTAACTAGGAGGATTAATAGGATATGCCAACAGTTACAAATAAACAACTAGAGTCTACGTACGGTTTTAAAAGTACAGGCTTTTCTGTAGATAATGCTGGAAATATAACAGCTCTGTCACTTGTACAAACTGGATTAGTTTCAGAAGAAGTAATAGACGGATCTACCCCAGCTAATTATACTATAACTGAAAACGGATCTAATACTGCATATATTTGGGCACCTGGCGTTAGCGAAAATCCTACAGTAGTTTTATCTAGATCTTCGTCATATATTATTGACTTAACTTCATTAACAAACGGACTATATTTTTATAATGGTGCAACACAGTTTAGTACAGGACTTACGCACACAGACGGAAGTAATGGCGACACAGCTCAAGGCAAAACATCTGGCAGACTAGTTTGGAACGTACCACTTACTACTCCGGATACTATAACATATAGAAATTTATCTGGAACAATATCTGGAACAATATCAATAACTGACCCTATAGGACAATTTGATACTGTTACAATTAATAATTCTACTATCTCAACAAATAGTACAACCGGTGCATTAATTGTAACTGGTGGAGCAGGAATAGCATTAAATTCTAACTTTGGTGCAGATGTAGGTGTTGTTGGAACATTAACAGTACCAACAATAAACTCATTAACATCACTTGCACTTAAAGTTGCAGGATCCACAGTTGGCACTCTAACAGCAACAGGAATGGCTGATATGGCTATAAATAACAGTAGTATAAACAATAGTGTCATTGGCGCAACTACTCCAACAACAGCTAGTTTTACTTCGGCTATAATAGCAAATGCCCCGACAACAAAAACATCGGGAACAAATAAGAAATATGTAGATGATACAGCTTTAGCTTTATCAATAGCACTTGGGATTTAAATAAGATGGCAAAAACACAGATTAAAGATTACGTTTTTAAACCAGGTATAAGTGCAACAGCTTACGTTTATCCAGATGGTTACAGTTTAATAAGTCAAAACAAAGCATACTTACAAGCAGAAGCTACAGCTTGGATAGCAGCACAAGTTACGGCTGGTGCATCAGGGTTTGTAGGTTATACATTTAACGAATCAAAATGCCAACGAGATTTAGGATATATTATTGATGCATATCTTAATGATTTGCGATATGGCGGCAATGAGGAAACAAGTAGAGTTACTGGATATTATTGGGAAGGCACAACAGCTCAAATTGATGGCGACAGACAACCGGAAATACAAACTCATACAGAAATAAGAAATATAATAAACAATTATATATTAACTAATACTGCACATACTTCTTTAAGCCTTTCTTCACAAGTAATTGATTCAAGTAAAACTACAGAATCAGGTGTAACTACACGAGTTACAGAGTTATCAAGTATTGTAATCAATGTTATTACAACAGGATTATCAGCAATGCCAACACTAGTACCTACTGGTGTTACTACTATTAAGATACAAGGCAGATACGAAGGTAAAGAGTTACTGTTAATTACTAATACTACAAGTAACGAAGTAATTTATAATTTTACATCTAATGAATTAGGCGGAACAGTTAAGTATAAAACACATGGTGCTGATACTGATTTTCCAAAATATTTACAAATTACTGATAGTGTAACTACATTAAGTCTTAATAAAGATACATCGTCACATGCAAGCACAGACGATATTCAATTATTTGTAGAATCAGAATTTATAAGAACTAAGCCATATGATTTTGGTGTTGACGCAATTGAGAGACAAAGAATAGCAACACCATTAGCTATGCTTGACGCTGACTTTGAATACGGACTACAGCCTACTAAATGGTCAGCTATTGGAACGCTTCGAGGATATCCTAGCATATACGAAATTCCAGGAACAAATACAGACGTTCAAACTGTAGTTACAGATGCAAGTGCTGGTACAAGTGGTGTGGGACAATCATTAATAACTGTTACAAGTGTTAGCCCGCATGGATTTCAAGAAGGCGAACCAATTACTATTAAAGCGTTAGAAAATAGTGTTGCAGGAGCTGCAAGAGCTGAAGGTAGTTTTGTAATTAATTCTACTCCAACAACACTTACGTTTACATATTATGCAAAAGCAAAAGTTGGTACATCAAATGGTGATATACTTGCTACGTCTTATACTCAATTAAGAAAAGCAGGATTTTATACAGGAGCAGCAATTGGTAGTCCGCAACTTGCTGTTGCTATTCAAGGATTTACTGTAATAGCTCAAGGCGCCTCGGGGGTATTAACTTCTGAGCTTATTACTCCGTCAGGTAGTACTAGAGTTCCATATGATGGAACGTCTCCAGAAATTGGTGCTCCATTAGTTGTATCACAGATACCAACTGGTTCGCAGGTAACAGGAGTTATTGATCAGTCAGCAGGTGGCGGCTCTTACTTAACACCTCAGTTAGCTAATGATGTGCCAGCTGGATCATCTAGTATGACACTAGTTGATGCAACTGGAGTATTAGCAAACTTAGCTCTTGACAACGGAACAGGAACTGCGTCATTTGTTGAAACTGTTAATTATAGCACAAAGGTTATTACTTTGTCATCTCCAACTACTGCTCCGTATTCAGGTAATGTAGTTATATACTCAGGTGTAACGGGTACTAATTATGTATCAGTAGGGCAAAACGTAGCTATTACGATTGCGTCAGACGGAACAGATTATACTGTGTCTAGTATCACTGTTCCAGGAACTGGATATCTAGTCGGAGACAGGCTTACTGTATCAGGAAGTAGTCTTAGCGGATCAACACCAACAAACGACCTTGTTGTAAGAGTTAGCACAATTGATAGTGACAATGGAGTAACAGCATTAACAGTTATTTCAGGAACACCGTTTGGCGGTGCAGCAACGTTTAATGGATTAACACCATCAACAGCAAATGGTACCGGAACAGGAGCAACTTGGACTGGTAGCTACACAGATAATGTATATTCAACAGTAGTATTAGGTGGCACAGCCACTGGATATGCAGTAGCTGATAGAATTATTATTTTAGGATCTGTATTTGGAGAGAACGGGGTAGACGGAACACACGATCTTGTTATTAGTATTGCAGCCGTCGACGGCAGTGGCGCTCCGACGTCAACAACACAAACAGGAACAGCACCTGATGCAGTACTTGATTTTGTAATTACTGATGACAGTACACAGATGGTTATGTCAGCTGCAGGATCACACTTAACATTTAATAACATTGGATCAGCAGATAGTTCTAGAACAGCAGGATCATACATTGGTGTAACTGGTACAAGTGGTGGTTCGGGTACGGTAGGAACATTTAACATTACTGTTGATGCAACAGGAACAGCACAAGTGGCTAAAACAACTAGTATTGGATCAGGGCATACTGTAGGTGATACAATTACTATAGCAGATAGTGCATTAGGCGGTGGAGGCGCAGCAAATTTAACATTTGATATATCAACAATTGGTAGCGGTGCTGGAATAAATGCAGCGTTTACTGTACGAACAAATGGAGTAAATTATAGCGTAATTAATATTACAGCAGGTACAGGATTTATGGTAGGTGAAACCATTACCGTGCCTGGAACTGAAATGAACGGAGCAACAACTGCAAACGATTTACTAATTGAGATAGGAACTGTATCAGGTACTGGCGGACTAGTAGGGCTTACGGCGGCTGGTACCGCAGTTAATAGTGCTACCTGGGCTAACGCTGGAACAAATTTAATTGGTTCAGGATTTATTGCTGATATTTCATTTACAGGTGGAACATATAGTATAGACTTTACTAGTCCCGGAGACGGTGGAACAAATTACGGACTAAATCAAACTTTTGTTGTTCCAGGAAATCTGCTAAGTGGAGCAACACCAGCAAACGATGCAACAATAACAGTTACAGGAGTTATTAATGACGACTCAACTGCAAGAGGCGAAGTAACATCAGTAACAATAGCAGGTTCGGCTTCTACAGGAACAGGAACATTTACTGGTGTAACAGCATCAAATATTCAAACTTCTGGATCAAATTCGGTCTTTAACGTAACTAGATCATCGCAAGATAGCACAGGAATATACGAAAATATTGCTGGAGCAGGATCAATGAGTGGATATGTAATTGGTGATAAAGTTACTATTCTAGGAACCCAATTAGGCGGCACAAGTCCATCAAACGATTTAATACTTATAGCAGATGGCGTTGATTTTTCTAGTGTTAGCTTAGTAAGCGGAATTCCAGCCACTGCTTCAGTACTTAATTTAATTTGTACATTTACAATGACTGAAGCAACAACAGCTAGTATGCCTGCAAATACTAGTATATCATTTGAAGCATTAGCAACATTAGAAATAGACTTTCCTAACGCTCACGGGTTAGTTCCTGGAAACAGCTTTATTGTTACACAGCAATCAGATGATGGATCAAATAATCACAACTTAGCATCTGGTGCATTTATTGTTACAGATATTCCGGCACTAGACAAATTAAGATATCAAGCAAGAGCTGCTGGAGCAATTGATGTTAGTAGTAGTGATGTTATTGGTATTGTTTATCCAAGACCAGATAGCTTCTTTGTTCACAGACCGTTTGACGGTGGTGTACAATTAGGTACAGGTGGCCCACAACACGGCGCACAAGCAATACGTCAAAGTAAAAAATATATTCGTTACCAATCAGGTAAAGGCATTATGTATACAACTGGTGCATTACTTGCACCAAGTTATGACTTACAGAGTGTAACATCAGACGGTGTTGAACTTAATTCATTAATTACTGTTACCTGTGATGACAACGATCACGGTTGTCAAGTTGGTGGCATAGTACGTTTAATTGGTATACAAACTGCAGGGTATAATAGTGGTCCAGGAAATAGTACGCCGCCTGATTTTGATTATGAAGTAGTTGGTATTGTTGACGAAAGATCATTTCAAATTCGTTCTAACCGCAGACTTGGTAGTACAACTGCTGATTTAGGATTTAATTCTCAAATGAGTGTTATTAGCTGGCATGGTGCTACAGTTAGAGCCGGAGTATTTGACGATCAAAACGGAATTTTTTGGGAATATGACGGAACAAATGTTAACGTAGTACAACGAACAGGAACGTTCCAGTTATCGGGTACTATTGCAATGTTAGCTGATGCAAACATTATTACAGGAACTAGTACAAAATTTACTAAACAATTAAAAGCCGGCGATAGAGTTATTATTAAAGGAATGACTCACGTTGTTACTAATGTTGCTAGTGATACTAGTATTGCTGTTACACCAGACTTTAGAGGTGTAAACAATATAACTGGTGCAAAGATGATGTATATAACAGATAAAAAAGTTAAACAATCAGATTTTAATATTGATAGATTAGACGGAACTGGTAAATCAGGTTATAATATGGATCCGGCAAAAATGCAAATGATCGGAATTCAATATAGTTGGTACGGAGCTGGTTTTATTGACTTTATGGTACGTGGTGCAGACGGTAACTTTATATATTCACACAGAATGCGTAATTCAAACGTAAACACAGAAGCGTTTATGCGTTCAGGTAACTTACCAGTACGTTACGAAATTACAAATGAAGGACCTCCAGGTCAATTAGTATCAGCAATTAATTCATCACAACTTACTATTCCTTTAGTTGACAGTAGTTTCTTTCCAACATCTGGAACACTTTATATTGATAATGAAATTATTACTTTTAGTGCAAACAATAAAGTAACAAATACATTAACTGGAGCAGTTAGGGCAGCAACATTCTCAAACTATCAAGCAGGTGCTACTAGAAGTTATACTGCTGGTGTCGCAACAAGTCACGTTATTAAAACTGGAGTAGTTTTAATATCAAGTACAATTACTCCGTTGATTAGTCACTGGGGTAGTGCGTTTATTACAGATGGCGGATTTGATGAAGATAGAGGTTATATTTTCTCATACGCAGAAACAAACATTTCGGTTAGTACTACAAAACAAACAGCATTTTTACTTAGACTGTCACCAAGTGTATCAAACGCTATTATTGGAGACTTAGGTGAAAGAGAACTACTTAATCGTGCTCAGTTATTGCTAAACGGTATTGAAATTACATCAGAATCAGGCGCAGGAGGTATTATTGTTGAAGGTGTGTTAAACCCACAAAACTATCCAGTTAATCCAGCAGATATTGGGTGGTCAGGACTATCAGGACTTGCACAAGGTGGACAACCTAGTTTTGCTCAAGTAGCATCTGGTTCGTCAGTTGCCTGGAGTTCAGGAGCAACTCCAACAACAGCTAGTGCTACTGCTCTTGCTACAACTACTGCGGTACTAGATAGTGGAATATATAGTGTAGGAAATAACAGTTCGTATGTATTCATAAGTGCTACAGATTATAGAACTACGTTTGGTACTAACAGTTTAGATGATGTATTAGGTAAAGTTGTAACAGGTACTAACGTACGATCTGGTACAACAGTATCCGGCGGATATATTGCTAACTCCGGAACATATGGTTACTTTTATCTAAGTAATCGAACAAGTGGAAGCATTAGTGCAAACACAAGTGACCATTTTAGCATTGTGTTAAACAATCCCCAAATAAACTCAAACAAAGCATTATTTGATACAACTACCTGGACAGCAACAGCTGCAGGAAACGGTACTTCTACAACAGGCGGTAGTGTTACATGGCCAGCAAGTACGTTAGTTAACAACGTAGCGTTAAAGTCTTGGGCTGGAACTAGTTACTATGAAGTAACATTTAACAATGCATTTACAGGAACACTTGCTAACGGTTCTGGAACAGTTGAATTTACGTTTGAACAACCACCATATGCATTACCAGGAGAAACAGTATTTTCATATATTGCGGTTCCAGGAGAAAGATCAACGCAGGACTTATCACAACTTAAAGAAATTACAAATACGCCATTAGGAGGAAGAGGAACATTTCCAAATGGTCCTGATGTGTTGGCTATTAATGTGTATAAGATTTCAGGTGCTACACTTAATGCTAATATTTTGCTTAAATGGGGTGAAGCTCAGGCTTAATTACATTTCCAAAGATTTTACAAAAGCACTTAGATCATCAAATATTTTTGTTTTAGCTTTTATCTTTTTATATGTAAATCTGTTTAGTAGTTTTTCAGTTTCTTCGCCGTAACCTGTTCTAACTAGGATAGGAGTTGCATCCATTTTCATAGCTACTTTTAGATCAGATATTTTATCACCAACGTAATACCCTGTTGAGAATTTAATATCAGGGTGTTCTTTTTCACAACGCTTAAACATACCAGTATTAGGTTTAGCATACATGTCATCTTTTCTATTACTCTCACTATAGTATAAAGCTTCAATGCTCATACAACCTGCTTTTCCTAACAATTCAAACATCCGTTGATTTACTAAGGCAACATCAGACTGTGACATGATGCCTTTTTCAATGCCGCCTTGATTAGATATAATAACAACTTGATACTGATACTTCTTTAATGTTGTAATTGCTTCTAAGCTACCAGGAATTGGGTCAAAGTCTTCGGGCTTAGTTACATACGTTCCTAAGTCTTTATTAATAGTGCCATCGCGATCTAACCCAATTACTATTTTAGAATTTTTTGCAGATTCATTAATTAACTTAGGTATGTCAGATGTCCATCTAATCGTTGGTTGTGGGTCTGTCATTTTGACTGTCTCCTGGCGTAATTCTATAATTATCTTCTACTGAATCAGGCGTACTAACTTCTGTAATACTACTTCCGTCTTCTAGTGCTTCAATTTGATGCGGCTGCAAAGGAGGATTGTGCCATGTTTGTCCTTCGCATAATTCTTGTTCATGATGCGTAGCATCGTTAGTATTAATCCACCTTACAATAAATTTACCGTTGTTTACAAACCAAGTTTCATCTTTTTCTCTATGAAAGTGCATACTAAATTTATTACCTGTTTTTTCAAATACCATAATCTTGCCGCAGTACTTGTCGTTAGTTGCCCAGATGAGTTCATACCCCCATCCTTTTTGTACAACTCCATTTAACCGTTCAACTTCCATTTATATATTCCTCAATATTAATCCAGTTATGATAACAAACAGAGTTTAACTTAGTTAAATCTGCACTAGTAAATTTTTGATATTGTGCTTTTAAATTATTTGGCATAGGAACGTATTTAATTGTAGCGTTATGCTTCTTTGCTATAGCAGTAGCAACCGTTTCAAAACTTACAGGATTTCCTGTACCAATATTCCATATATCAGACTTGTCTACATTTAACATTTTTTCATGTACCTGGCACAGGTCCTCTACACAAACAAAATCTCGTTTATATTCTGAGCTATTTTCAAATACATTAATAACTCCGTTTTCTTTAGCTTGTTTAGTGAACTTTGTATAAGGGCTTGCTTGATCTTCTTTATGCTCTTCTAACGGACCATATACATTAAAGTATCTAAACCCTTGTACTAGTATATTAAAATCTCCGTTGTGCTGCATTACAAACCTATCAAATAGGTATTTACTCCATGCGTAAGGAGACTGAGGCAGCAACGGGCCGTCTTCTGTAAAGTGAGTGGTAGTACCATATACACTAGCACTTGATGCATATTGAAAATTTGTACCCATTGTATCACATGCTTGTAATAACCGCATACTGTTTTCGTAATTCTGTGATAAAATTTGCTCTACATCTGTACAAGTTGTACTAGAGATAGCACCAAGGTGTATAACCCAATCATATCCACTTGGGTCTGGGACTGCATTTTCCATGTATTCCCATCCTTCAACTTCGTGTCCACAAAGTGAAAGATATGCACATAAATTTTGCCCAATAAATCCTTGATATCCTGTAACTAAAATTTTCATTTAATTTCCTTTATTATATTTGTAGTACTGTATCCTTCAATAGTAGGAACAATATGCACATTGGCTAAATCGTTACCAACGACAGTATCTATAGTATAGTCACCGCCTTTAACAATTATATCAGGATGTATATCTTTAATTAGTTCATACGGAGTATCGTTATCAAACACAATTACGTCATCTACCCACGGCAAACATTTTAGTTGCTCTGCTCGTATGTGCTGATTGTTGATAGGTCGGCTGTTGCCTTTTAATCGTTTAACACTAGCATCACTATTAATACCAACAATTAACTTATCACCTTTTGTCCGTGCTTCTTTTAAAAGGTCAAAATGACCTTTGTGTAATATATCAAATACACCGTTAGTAAATACAGTCTTATTGCGTAAATCAGATAAAGTTAGTATATATGTTCCAACATGTTTAACTGATTCAGTTGCTGCTTCTACTGCTAAACTTAAACATTTATTATAATTATATCCATTAGTTAACGCATATACAAACGTAGCAAGGAAACAATCTCCTGCTCCTGTAACATCACTTACTTCAATTTTCTCTGGAAAAACTGTATAGGAAATTTTATCTATGTTTGCTTCAACTGCACCGTCTGCAGATGTTGTAATAATATTACCGGTCCATTCGTCAAATTCAAATTTAGTAAATTCACTATTGTTAGGTTTTACTAGCCAGGCACCTTCATACTCGTGTGCATACCGTTTAGGGTCTACAATTACTTTAGGTCCTTGACTGTTAATATGTGCAATAATTTGTTTTGCATTGTCTAATACACCTTTGTCGTAGTCACTTAGTATTACATAATCCCATTGTGAAAAATCACTCTTTAGTACGTTTGTTAGTACAGCATTAGAGTCTGCATCTTTATCATTGTCAATGCGTGTAATATAATGTCCGTCACAAATTACTCTAGTTTTAATACTACTAGGCTGTCCAGTTTTAAACAGTGTTACGTCAACACCTAGACTTTTTAAGTTTTCATAAACAAGTCCAGCACCTCCAGTTGTTTCAACTTCTCGTTGGTACTTAACAACAGGCACAGGAGCCTCAGGACTTAATCGTTCTGAGGTACCATAGATATATTTGTCAACAATTACATCGCCAAAAACTAACACTTTCATACTATTATTATACCTTCTTTTAACTTATTTGTCAAGTAAATTAATTGTTTGAAATACAGTTTCTAACTTAGAAAGATTAACCCTACTTTGTAGAGTATTGCGTAATCCTAAATGTAAAGGTTTTGGCCATTTACCAAAACTGCACCAAGCATAACCACTATGTTCGTGATTTAATTTTGGAATAAATTCTTCATTAATTACACATAGGTATGTATGAAATTGGAAATGCTCGTCATTAGATACAAAAGACTCTAACGGTAATATTTTTTTAATATTAGGCACACTGCCTATTTCTTCTTGGATTTCTCGTTGCAACCCTTCCCAAGGGGTTTCAACCCCTTCGTTGGTTCCGCCAACTAACCCCCACAGGTTAGATTTTTTTCCATTGGCTCGAAGCAAGAATAAAAATCTATTTGTATCAAGTGTGTAGAAAAGAGCTCCACTGCAAACAATTTGGTTCATACAAATAATTATCTTAAAATACTAAGCGCCAGGTGCCGTCTGGATATTCACCTTCAAATGATAATACCCATTCAAATGTATCCCATTTATATTGAATACCTGTGTTTAGATTAGTAGTATATGTTATATCAGTAAGTTGATTTGTTTTAGTCGAAGCATTAAATACTATACTCCATTGGCTTCCATCCCATTCTACTATATCGTTTGCACTAGCAATAAAGTCAGTTCCGTCTGCATTTTTCCAAGCATCTGCACCGTCTGTATTAATTGTGCTTCCAATTGCTCCTAGTAATAAAATTCTATTGCCTGCTGTTTTTAAAGTTGTTGGATTTGTTTTTGTAGGGTCGAGAATATAATCAATTTTTGCTTTTTCCTGAAGTGGACTAGTTATAATAGTATCACTGGGCAAACTATCTTCATCCCAGTTAACTACTGCTTTACTAGCATCTAAAGGATCAATAGCAAAAGTACCAATAATATCGTTAGTAAGGTCTGTCCTAGCTAATCTTATTTGTGTTAACCCTGTTCGAAAATTGCCAGGCATTTCGTCTAAATAAGTCTTCCAATCAATATTACCAACAACTCCTTTATATACTAATTGTAATACATTATTTAATACTAGAAGATTGTGGTTATTGTGAGATAATGATATTACTATATCAGACGATCCCCTACTAACATTACCGGATTGTGTAATACTAGTAACTTCACCTGTTGGTGCTACTACTACTGAGCCGTGTATTGATTCGTTATCAGTATCAAGTTTTGGAGTTTTTTCTTCCTCACTATCAAATATATTAACATTACCTGATTCATCAAATATACTTGTAATAATGTTTGTAATAACACCTAGTCTTTTTACTTTAACTGGAGGCGATATATAAATAGGTGTTTTAAATGCAAGTGTAGCAACATCAATATCAGAGTCAACTCCAACTGGTATAGTTCTACTACTAAAAGTAATTCCATCTAAATTAACAACACTTAAACTAGTCCAGTCAATATAGTTATCAGTAGTTTGTATTTCTAAACTAGGATTAAACAACATTAATATTTGCTCTAAAATTTGTAATTTTTGATCAGTATTAGTTGTCCAAATATCCACATTAACACTAAGGGTATACGGAGTTGGCATAAGACGTTCAACTGTATAATTTTTACCTTGTTCATTTAAGTATTCTTGACCTTGAGTATCATATGCACGTTCACGTATGTTAACTTTACTAACATAACTTGCATCAGCAAGCATAGCAGTATTCATTTCAATACCAGTAACGTATATACCCATCCTTGGAGCACTTGGAATCTTATTCTCTGAACCATCTTTAATAATGCTACCAACCTGTCTAGTAATATCACCGTACATTACAGGAACTTGTACTAATTGTTTCTTGCTATCTGCGTAAGAAAAGTTACTCATCAGTCTAACCATCTGAGTTAAATATCTTCTTATTTGACCATCGTAAAAATGTTGAGCCATTAGTTGTCTGCCTTAGGTTTAAGTGCTTGTGAAAGACTTTGTCTTTCTGTAACTGTTTCGCCGCCAATATTATCTGTTGTAGTGTTATTAACAAAGCCACCTTTTTGTGTTGACTTTGTATTTGTATTTGATAGTGTTGTACGGACATTATCTTCTAACTTAACCCACCGGCTGCCGTCAAATTTAAATAATCTATTAGGCAAAAAATCTGTCCTTAAAAAGTAATCGTGTGTTGACGGTGCAGATGGAAAATTAAGTCCGTGCCCAAATACTTCACCGTTGGGCGGTAGTCCGTCACCTAACAGGTATCCCTGATAACCTGTGTTACTTGGAGGTTCCATTATTTTATCAACTGAGATGCCATCTGATGCATCAAGCGTATCTGAATCAACAGTTACTAATTCTGTATCTCCGTTAGCGTCAGTTTGCAATGTAAACAGATGACTAGTATCGTATCCACTTTTAGGAGCGTCTGCATCGGCCTGTGCAATAACTGCATTATTAATTTGCATCTCTTTTTCATAAGTAGATAATAAATCTCTTAACGTATTGCCACCTGGAGCATCTTCCTCAGCTGGCAAATCAAGTATTTCTTTATATTCTTGACTGTCCATTATTTGCTTGAGTTTTAATCTATATAAATGTGGATACCACGTTTGTGTAAATCCTTCACTCGCACGATTAACATCTTCAACAACATAAAATCTTTTAAGTGCTACAGCATGATCGTTTAACGCATATTCATCTTTTAAATGAGGCAGTTCAATAACATCTCCGGACATAATTTTTCGTCCTAGCGATTTTACGCTACTTCTAATATGAATAGTAAGCATTAACGTATCATTCTGTAAAAATAGTCCAAATTGACTAAGATCAAAATCTACGTCTTGTACATTGTATATACCTCGCATAGTATATACATCTTGATCGTATTTTCTATCTCTATTTTCTAAAAATAACAAATCTTGTATGTTAGTTTCTTTAACTGCATCATATTGCGGGCGATCAGCGGTTGCGTCTGCTGTATCTGGATTATCTGGTCCTAAATATTTGTGAATAAACAGATCAGTTCCGCCAACAGTAAACATCTCTAGAATCTGTCTATCTAGGAATTCAAAATCTTTACCACGTTCGGGTTTATATAAGCTAAGTCTCGGCATACAAGTATTTATCGGAACGATAAATACTACGAGGAGAACTTTATGGCTGACCTACAAACACAACGACAAGAAGTATTTGATTACGTGCATACAATGCTTGGTGGAGGCATGATTGATGTAGAACTTGATCCTATTCATTATAATACTGCATTAGACAAAGCGTTATCAAGGTTTAGGCAACGTTCCGACAACTCAGTTGAAGAATCATATGTTTTTTTACCTACAGTAATTGATCAAAATGAATATATTCTTCCAAGTGAAGTAATTGAAGTAAGAAAGATACATAGGCGTTCAATTGGTTCTAGAAGCGGTGGCGGAGAAGGAGGTTCTCTTTTTGAACCGTTTAACCTAGCGTATACAAATAGTTATCTGCTATCAAGTTCAAGCATGGGCGGATTAGCAACTTATGAGATGTTTGCTGGATACCAAGAAATGGTTGGACGTATGTTTGGATCATTTATAGAATTTAAATGGAATACTGCAAACAAAAAACTTACACTATTACAACGACCACGAGCAGAAGAAAATTTGTTACTGTTATGTTATAATTATAGACCAAATAGTGAATTACTTAAAGATTACCTAGCAAGACAATGGTTAAAAGATTACACCCTTGCTACTTGCAAGTTTATGTTAGGCGAAGCTCGTAGTAAATTTGCAACAATTGCAGGACCACAAGGCGGTAGTCAATTGAACGGTGACACTCTTAAACAAGAAGCACAAGCTGAACTAGAAAAACTGGAAACAGAAGTAGCGTCACAGATTACAGGCGGAGTTGGCTACAGCTTTGTCATTGGATAAAAACACTTGACATTTTAATATTTTTATTGTATAATAGTTATTATATACAGTAAAGGTGACCTCAACTTGTTTAAATATCAAATTACCCCTGCGTTTTCAACACCAATTGTAAGTGTTAACATTGGTCAAATTGACGTAATGACATTAGCTTGGGTTAAAAATTTAACATACCCAACTCAAGGAGTTGCTTGTACAGGTAATGATGATCATTTACCAATAAACGAACGAGGCTTTGATATTATCAATGCACCTCCACTTACTTCTCTTAAGAAAAAAATTAAAGAAGCAGTAGATTATTATGCATACACTATATTAGATGTCGATACTAGTACTAACTTTGCTTTTACTTCAAGTTGGATTAATAGATTAGAGAAACACGAAGATATACCTAAACATATCCACAAAAATAGTATTATATCAGGAGTGTATTATATAGACGTAACTCCTAATTCAGCACCTATTACCCTTCATAAAAATATAACACATTTAAATACTTGGCCTGCATCTACAACGCCTGCATCAGCAGGAGTAAATTGGAATCAATTTAATACTGATGCGTATACATTTAATCCAGTTAACGGCTTAGCTATCTTATTCCCAAGTCACTTAGAACATTCTGTAGCGGCTAGTAATGAGGATACTTATAGATACGGTCTTGCATTTAATATGTTTGCAACCGGAACACTTATAGGCGATGCTGGACCAGCCTCTCGTTGCACTATTACAGGAGTAACTTTATGATTATTGGCATATGCGGTCTAATAGGTAGTGGCAAAGACACTATTGCAGATTACTTAATTAAACGACACAACTTTCAAAAACTTAGTTTTGCAGATAAATTAAAAGATAGTGTAGCAACTATGTTTGATTGGGATCGAAGTCTATTAGATGGTAAAACAGATCAAAGTAGGCAATGGCGAGAAGAAATAGACAAATATTGGTCTAACGAAACAGGTGAAGAAATAACTCCAAGGTTAGTATTACAACTATTTGGTACTGAATGTATGCGTAATGGTTTTTATGACGGTATATGGGTTAGTCTAACCAAAAAGAAAATATTAGATAATCCAATGCAGAATTTTGTTATTCCAGATGTACGATTTCCTAACGAAGCTAAAATGATATACGGAATAAACGGACAAGTTTGGCGTATCAAAAGAGGCGAAGATCCAGACTGGTTTAGCGAATATCAAACACTAGGTGTAGAACCTAAAGAAGTACACCCTAGCGAATGGGCCTGGGCAAACACTAAATTTACATATATTTTAGAGAATAACAAAACTATAACTGAACTTAGAAATCAGGTAAAAGATCACCTTGTTTCCAACGAACTCCCTCTTTTTGCATAATACGTTGACAGTTGGCACACACTGTCTTTAAATTATTAAACTGACAGTTATCTAACGAACCGTCTATATGAAAAACATTAAACTGTTCCTTATGTAAACTATTAAAATTACATTTTTCACAATAGTCTTTCTTTTCGTATCCTACACGTTTCCATTTAGGAATACCGTGCCCTGTGCCGCCGTGCTTAGTACAGGTTTCGCACTTGCGTCGATAGAAAGTTTTGTTGTTTTTCTTATAATTTATTGCCGCAGGACGTAGTCCACATACACATAAAGGTCTCATATTGTATTTACCTACCCTTTACCTACCCTTTATCTAAGTGTCTTCCTAGGGTTTTTTATTTAATTAATATAAATACATATAGAATAGACAATTCCAACAGGAGACAAAAAAATGGCATTAGTATCACCCGGCGTACAAGTAAGCGTTATAGACGAGAGTTTTTATACTCCAGCTGAACCAGGAACAACACCTATGATATTTGTTGTAAGTGCTCAAGATAAAGCAAACGCATCAGGTACAGGAACAGCAACAGGAACAACATTAGCAAATGCAGGAAAACCATTCTTGTTAACATCTCAAAGAGATTTAGCTGATACATTTGGCGATCCAGTATTTGAAACAGACGCAAGTAACAATGCAGTGCATGCAGGAGAGCTTAATGAATATGGACTACAAGCAGCTTATTCATACTTAGGTATTAGTAATGCTGTTTATGTAGCTAGAGCAGCAATTAACACTACTCAGTTAAAACCTTCAGCAACGGCTCCGGCGTCTAATCCAGCAGCTGGCACATATTGGTTTGATACTTCAATTACAAAATTTGGTCTTCAAGTTTGGAATTCAGCAGCAGTTACAGTAACTGGCGGACAGAGTTTTACTAATAAAATTCCAAGTGTAATTACTAGCGTTGCATACGTTACTGGTTCTTTAGAATCACCAGGAGCTCCTAAAACATCTTACGGTACAATTGGCGACTACGCAATTGTTGCTCTTACAACACTTAACACTATTTGGTACAAAACAGCAGGTAATGCCCCTGGTGTAACTCCAGGTACTTGGGTGCAATTAGGTAGCGAAGATTGGCTAAAGAGTTGGCCAACTGTACAAGGTTCAAAAGCTAACCCAACATTTTCAGGTAGCACAGCAATTACAATTAACGGAGTTTCAATTGCAATTGGATCATCAGATACGGTTACAACTATTACAGCAACAATTAACGGATTATCAATTCCAGGAGTTCTTGCAGCAGTTGTAAACAGCAAATTAGAAATTTACAGTGACGGTAACTCATCAGGAGCAGCAGATTCGACATACGGCGGTCCACTTATTATTGCTGGAGACGCTCCTACATTGGTATTACTAGGTATAACTGCTGGAACATATTATCCACCAGCTTTACAAGTTTCACCACATACATCAATTCCAGAATTTAAAACATCTGATACATACACTCGCCCAACAGGGAGTGTTTGGTTTAAAACAACCGAAGCTAACTTAGGCGCAAGATTTAGAGTAAAAGTATGGAACTCAGCAACATTACTATGGGACACAGTAGCAGCTCCGTTATATGCAACACACGAAGAAGCATTATATAAATTAGATAGAAGCGGTGGCGGTGCAGGACTTGCAGCTGGATCTTTATATGTACAAACTAACGTAGCAGGAGATGCTCAACCGTTAGGAACATATAAATTTTATAGAAGAAACGCTGCATCTCTTACTTCTATAACAAGTAAGAAAATAGTTGCAGCAACTATCACAGCAGGAACACGTACATTTACAGTAGCTTCAACTGATGCAGGACAAGCTGCATTTAATGATCCAGTTACAGTTTCGGCAGTGACTAACGGTACTATTACTGATGCAGACACAATTGCGGCGGCTATTACAGCAGCAAACATTGAAAGCGTTACAGCAGATGTTGATACACAAAACAGAATTACTATTACACATTCACAGTTTGGTGATATACGATTTGTAGATACCAGCGGTGTATTAACAGAAGCAGGATTTGCAGCATATATTAGTTCTACAAGTGGTACTCCAAATCTTTATTATGTAGCAGGAACAACCGGCGATACAAGTCCGTTACAGTTACAAGCAAGTCAATGGAAGCCATTAGTATATACTGCTAGTGATGATGAAGTTACTGCACTAACTGTACAAGACACAATATGGTTTAATTCAGTTGTTGATGAAGTTGATATGATGATTCATAACGGTAGTACATGGGTTGGTTACTTAGATTCAACAAGCCCATATTATAGTGCAGACGAAGCAGAACAAACTGATCCAGCAGGACCACTTGTTACAGCAAGCACTCCATTATTACAAAGCGATGGTACTGCACTTAAGAATGGTGATATATGGATTAGTACAGCTACTATTTCTACATATCCACAAATTTATGTTTTTAATGCAAACAAGTTAAACACTCCAATTGCTAATAGATGGGAGTTGCGTGATGCAGCTGACCAAACTACAGAAAACGGTGTACTATTTGCTGATGCTCGTTATGCATCAACTGGTGCATTATCAACAGCAAGCGATATTGATGTGTTATTAGAAAGTAACTTCTTAGACGTTGACGCTCCAGATCCAGCATTATATCCAAAAGGAATGTTGCTATGGAACTTACGTAGAAGCGGATTTAATGTTAAGCGTTTTGAACGTAATTGGGTTAACGTAAACGGCGACAATATTAGAATGAATGATGCGGCTATGGAAACTTACTATCCACACCGTTGGGTTACAGAGTCAGGAAACCAAGCAGACGGTTCTGGTAGTTTTGGTTCTAAAGCACAACGAAAGGTTGTTGTACAATCTTTACAGGCACTAGTTAGTAAAAATGATGAAATTAGAGATGATGAGTCAAGACTGTTTAACTTATTAGCTGCTCCAGGTTACCCAGAACTAATTGGTGAAATGGTTAGCTTAAACTATGATAGAGGACTAAGTGCATTTATTGTAGGAGATAGTCCAGCAACACTAACGTCAAACTCAACTGAACTTCAGGCATGGGCAACTAACACTGCACTAGCGCCAGAAGATAATGCAGATGGACTTGTAACAAGAGATGAATATATGGGAATGTTTTACCCATGGGGATTCACTAGTGATAACGCAGGAAACAACGTAGTTGTTCCACCAAGTCATATGATGCTAAGAACAATAGCATTAAGTGATCAAGTTAGCTATCCATGGTTTGCACCAGCAGGTATTAGACGAGGCGGCATTACTAATGCAACCTCAACAGGATTTGTTGATGCAGAAGGCGAATTTAACGTAGTTTCATTAAATGAAGGACAGCGTGATGTATTATATGCACAAAATGTTAATCCAATTACATTTATTACAGGATCAGGTTTAGTTGCATATGGTCAAAAAACTCGTGCAAGAGGCACTAGTGCTTTAGATAGAATTAACGTAGCACGTTTGGTTATTTACTTACGTAGTCAATTACAGAAACTAGCTAAACCTTATATCTTTGAGCCTAATGATAAGATTACACGAGATGAGATTAAAGGAGCCGCAGAGAGCTTACTACTAGAATTAGTAGGTCAAAGAGCACTCTATGATTTCTTAGTAGTTTGTGATGAATCAAATAATACTCCGAGTAGAATTGACCGTAATGAACTTTACTTAGATATAGCTATTGAACCAGTTAAGGCTGTGGAGTTTATTTACATTCCATTAAGACTTAAAAATACTGGTGAAATTGCAGGACTCTAATATGATAAATATAATTATAACAGGAGCAAACTAAATGTCTATATCAACACTATCAAAAATTACAGTCCCGTTAGCAAGTGGAGATTCCGCAAGCAATCAGGGTTTGTTAATGCCGAAACTACAATATCGATTTAGGGTGTCGTTAGAAAACTTTGGTGTAACTACTCCTACTACAGAATTAACTAAACAAGTAGTAGATGTAACAAAACCAAAAGTTGCTTTTGAACCAATTACAATCGATGTATACAACTCCAAAGCATACCTAGCAGGTAGACATACTTGGAGCCCAATTACACTTAACTTGCGTGAAGATGTTAATAACAACGTTCAGAAACTTGTTGGCGAACAACTTCAGAAGCAATTTGATTTTTATGAACAGTCAAGTGCCGCATCAGGACAAGATTACAAGTTTACAGCTAGAATTGAGATATTAGACGGTGGTAATGGTGCTAACACACCAAACGTACTAGAAACTTTTGAACTTTACGGTTGCTTTGTAACTAACGCTGATTACGGATCATTAGCTTATGCAAACAATGAGCCAATGGCAATTACACTTGAAATTCAATATGATAATGCAATACAATCACCGCAAGGTACTGGTATTGGTACAGCACTTGGACGTACAGTGAACACACTTATTACAGGTGGCGGCGTTTAATACATAATAAAATAATATATAACAAAAGGAGCGGAAACGCTTCTTTTTTTATGACTAAATTATCTACCCAGTTAATTTAAATAGATAAATATTAACACAGGAGAACCGTATGGCTACTAAAATAAACGAAGGTACAGAATTTGCAATTCCATTAAAAAACATTGTTGGATTAATTGCAGCAACAGCCATTGCCGTATGGGCATACTTTGGAATAGTAGAAAGAATTGGACACTTAGAATTAAAATCAATGCAAGCTGCAACTAAAATAGAACACAGCTATAATTGGACTAATAACTTTAAGCCACCTGAAGCAGTTGCAGATAGTGTAAAACGAGTTAGAAAAATGGAACTACAGATAAAAGAGCTTGAAATGAGAATTAAATTTTTAGAGAGTAAAAACTAATGGCGTCAGCATTTAATGGATTTTTAGATAGTGTAGCAAATGGAGCATTAAGCCCTAAAGGAAACTTAGGCGACTATGCTCATGCTAGTAGACTATTTGTAACAGAAAATCAAAAACTAGCACCTCACCAAAAGTTTTTATATCATTGCTTTTTTCAGATGGATCCGTCTGCAGCTAGTGTATTACCTGAATTAAAATCTAAACACGAATTAGAAATTGGCATGCTTGTTAAAAGTGCAGAGCTTCCAAAGTTTAGTGCAGATATTGAAACAAAGAACAAGTATAATAGAAAAAAGAACGTACAAACTGCGATTAAATATAATCCAGTAACTATTACGTTTCATGATGACAATTATGGCGTAACTACTGCATTATTAGAAGCATATTATAGATACAATTTTGCAGACGGCAACTATAAAGAAATACCAGGTGCATATAATAAAGCAGGCGCTGGAGACAGCACATATAAAGGTGCAGGCGCAAATAAGTATAGTTATGGTTTAGATAATAATCAAACTGTACCATTTTTTCAAAATATACAAATTTCGCAAATGGCTAGAAAAGCCTTTACAACATACACATTGGTTAATCCTATTATTTCTGATTGGCAACATGATACTGTTGATTCTTCAGATGGTACAACTACTATGATAAACACAATCACTGTAATGTATGAATCTGTTTTTTATAGTAGAGGTAACGTTGAAACAGGAGCTAACGGTAATCCAAAAGGATTTGGTAATACAGCTCATTATGATATTACTCCTAGTGCATTAAATGGAGGTGGATTAGGAGACATTCTTGGAACAGCTTCACAACTATTTGGATTTATTACTCAAGGCACAGGATTTAATAATCCATTACAAGCTGGATTGGCTGCAGCTGGATTAGTTAGTAATTTACGAAACTTATCACCCGAAGGCTTACGACAAGAAGGATTTAATGTACTTACTGGTGCAATTGGAGCAGCTAGTGGGATTGACGTAAGTGGAGTATCACAGACTTTCTTTCCTAAAAATGGAGGCAAGGGCGGCGCTGAAAGTTTAGCTATAGTTGCTGCGGTTGTTGGAATAAGTTCAATAGCATCAGCAGTTAAAACTTCTAATGCAGCTTCTGCAGAATCAGAAGCAAAAGCGAGAAATGTAGGAAAGTTCCAAGCTAATGGTCAAGCTGGCGGCATAAATGCAGCAAATGCTAATTTTAATGCTAAGAGTGCAGGTGCTAAAACAACTGCAATTAACGAAGTATTAGGAACATAATATGACATCTTTACCTTCAACAAATGCTGCAGAAGGCAGTGATAAAAAAGTTACTCAATTTTTTGACAAGTACTATACTAAATCATTAAGTTTTCCAACTAATGATGTTAATGCAGTATTAGGTTATTTTGAAAAAAGAGGATTTAATAGCGAAGCTGCAGGAGCAGTTGCTACAGTATTATTATCACAAGCAAAACTTGATAATATTCCAGTTTTTCAACTATTAGATACATTAAAAGGATTAACTGAATCTCAACTAAGCAATGTAGTTGCTGAAATATTAAATTATAATAGAGACAGAACAAGTTCAATTGGTTATTCAACAGCCTCTCAAGTATCTGATAAAATAGAACGCAGAAATATCTTGGTGTAACCCATGGCAAGATTTGCTCAAGGCAAATATTCGTTAAAAAACCCAGCAAAGTATATTGGTACAACAGTACCTACATATAGATCAAGTTGGGAATTTGCATTTATGCGATTTTGTGATGAACATAATAGTGTATCTAATTGGGCAAGTGAAGCAGTAAAAATTCCATATAGAAATCCGCTAAGTGGTAAGTTTACAATATACGTTCCAGACTTTTTTATTACATATGTAAATGCTCAAGGAAAACAACATGTTGAACTTATTGAAGTAAAACCTGCTAGTCAAACCTTTGAAAACAAGTTAGGAAAAAGTAAATACAACAAAGCACATTTCGTAGTTAATCAGGCTAAGTGGGGTGCAGCAAGAGCCTGGTGCAAACAAAAAGGAATATTTTTTAGAGTAATTACAGAGGGCGATATTTTTCATAAGGGTAGACGTGGTTGACAGTATATGTACATGGAAATGCAAAGCTATTATTAGAGCATAATAAATCAAAACTTTATATAGATGAACGATTAGTTTTTAGCGGGTCAGGTTATCCGGGTATAACCCAATTTGTAAAATACTGCAATTCTCCAAAAGTTACTAAAAAATTTAAAGCACAACTTGAAATGAGAGAAAAACCTAGATTTAAAGATTAACAAATAGAAGGGCAAGAGGGCAATTGATACATGCATTTATATTGATGGTACTAATAGCAGACGCACAGCAACCAAATCCAATGTACTTTAGGAGTATTAACGTATGTCAATACTACGCTAAACGGATAGTTCAGCAGTATGGCAATTATGGCTATAGTTCAATGGTTCCTGCAGAACATAGGATCACAGCCTATTGTAAGCCTATGAAAGTTAATCCTAAAACTACATTACTATATGATCATTAAGATAAGTATAAACAGTTAAGGGAATACTTTATTATGACTAAAAAACTTGAAGAACTTTTAAATTTGCCTTCATCTAAAGAGATTGTTGCAGAGACAAAAGAAAATTCTAATAGAGCTGAGATGGCATTAAAGGATCAACAACCTACTGTCCGTGATATTGCAGAATTTGATAAAATTGCTGGAGCATTGCCTGCTATAAAAGGCTTAGGTAAAATGGCAGATGACGAGCTTAACGAAATTGCGGGGAAAGCAATGCAAGCATACGATGACTTAATGGATTTAGGTATGAATGTAGAAAGTCGTTATAGTGGTAGGGTATTTGAAGTTGCCGGTGGGTTACTTAAAACTAGTTTAGATGCTAAAGTAGCTAAACTTAGTAATAAATTAAAAGTAGTTGAATTACAACTTAAAAAAGAAAAACTAGATAATGATAGCGTAGAAGGCAGTAGTATTACTGCTGGCGAGGGTTACGTAGTTACTGACCGTAATAGTTTATTAGCAAAAATAAAAAATATGGATAAAGAATGATAAATAATGTAACAACACAATTGGGGTTAAACACACATGAAATCTTTTGAACAATATCTAACAGAATCGAAAAAAATTTATAAATTTAAAGTCCGTGTTGCAGGCGAGTTACCAGAAGGCTTCGCAGATAACTTAGAACAGTGTCTACAAAAGTACGATGTGTCAAATATTACTGCTGGTAAACGATCTCCAATACAGGAAACACCTTTAGATTTTCCACAACTACAAAATTGCGAAGTTACACATTATGAAGTAGACTTAAACTATCCTACAACAAGTCATGTGCTAGAACATTACCTAGTAAATTCTTGTAATATTAGTCATAGTTATATTTGTGTAAGAAGTGAATTTGATCCAATTGATGAATACCAAAAACCAGAAGATAAGACGCCATATGCATCAAAATTAAACACTGAAGATATGGGCGGCGAAAGTGCTCAGGATAGTGTTGCTGAGCCAAGAATAATGAGCTTACTTAAAGAGTTAGAAACAGCTCGGCAAGAAAGAGATATGGATATGACTGGCGGAGTTACTGCTGGTAAAACTAAAGACATACAAAACGTTGAGAATTCAACAAGTGTTGTAGGAGGATAACATGAAAAATTTTAAAGATCTTATTAAGATCGCTGACACATATGGCACTGAAACAAGGAACTTAGCTGAAAAACGCGAAGCTGAGATTCAAAGACATTTAGACGAAAATGTTTTTGCTGATGCTATAACTGCAATTAAAAATGCATTAGGTATTGGTGAGAAAGAAGCTAAAAAATTAATCAATAAAGATGAAGCTCTTAAAATTCAAGATCCAACAGGTGGCGTAGGTGGAGCAGATGCAGCAGCAAAAGCAACAGCAGATGCACCAGGCAATTCAGGTGCAGCAGCACTTCAAGATCCAACAGGTGGCGTAG
>Ga0209710_1000406_pt1 | contig 41840 bp, 35 predicted proteins | sample ArcticOcean_MG_C_5_FD_187436 | JGI IMG/M metagenome (GOLD analysis project Ga0209710, IMG submission 187436) | Marine microbial communities from western Arctic Ocean - ArcticOcean_MG_CB4_138 (SPAdes) (version 2) | ecosystem: Environmental > Aquatic > Marine > Oceanic | place: Arctic Ocean...
GTGATCGCATCTTGGACAGCAGCCTTGGTTTTGGGGCTGACGTTAGGTTCCTGACGAACAACACGTGAGGCAGTTTTGATTGAAACCTTTGCTAGCTTTGCTACGTCGCTAAGTGTTGATTTACTTTTAACCATTACTGCCTCTAAATTTTGTCTGTTAGATCGGTGAGTCAATGAGTAAGTAAGGGTTAAAGCCCGGCAAGCATTATGCAACTAACGCCATGATAATTAAATAGCTAAAAATTTTTTGCTAAACGAGAAGTCATCGAATCTCTTGCGCACTAGTTTAGTTATGGCTAATACTATAAGAGCTTCGTGTGGGTTAGCCGCAACCAGAATCTTTTGAATTGAGTTGCGAATGACAATATTGTCATTATAATGGGTGATCGAAATTACATAGTAGGACAATAGGTGGGAATGAGACAGGGTTCGCCCTACACTGCGCTGGCTTTATTTGGGTTTCTGTTCAGCTCTTGCGTAAATTCAGAAATGGCAATGCCGGATGATGATAGCGAGCGTCCGAACATTCTGCTGATCTCTATTGATGACTTACGACCTGACTTAGGAAGTTATGGTCACCCTGTTGCTAAAACGCCAAGCTTAGATGCCTTTGCGAAATCCTCTGTTCTGTTCGAGAAGGCCTACAGTCAGCAGGCAGTGTGTGGTCCGTCTCGTGCCGCTCTGTTGACCGGTTTACGACCCTCAACTACAGGTATCAAGACTCTTAAACAGTCCGTTTCCGATACTGTCCCCAATATTACAACACTCAATAAAAGTTTTAAACAAAGCGGTTACGAGACAATCTCTATTGGGAAGATATACCACCACGCTAACGATGATCTTGATGGGTGGTCTAAGGCGCCCTATGATGCCAGCGGTGACTTTTATAGTGATCGTAGACGGCGTGGTATACCCAGGCTCGCCTACGAGGCTTGGGAGTCTGACGAGCTTTTACCAGATGCTAAAAATGTTAATCATGCGCTCAAGGAGCTCGAGCGACTTAGTCAACAGCAGCAGCCATTTTTTCTTGCTGTTGGCTTACATAGCCCGCATCTTCCCTTCAGGGCACCAAAAAGTGATTGGGACAAATATGATCCTGCGCTGGTACCTGCACCACAAACAACAACACAGCAAGTGGGCGCGCCAAATTGGGCAGTGGTAGCTTGGGAAATATGGAATTATGACAATTTGCCACCCAAACACGGCCCTATGCCTCTGCTTGAGGGGGATCAGCTTCGACATGGATATCTTGCATCGATATCCTTTGCTGATAGTCTAGTTGGGCAAGTTCTTGAAAAGGTGTCGGCCCTTGGTTTGGACGACAACACCGTCGTGGTTATCTGGAGCGACCATGGCTACAAGCTGGGGGACCACGGTGGTTGGGCGAAACATTCGACAGTAGAGCTTGATATTCATATTCCACTGATGATTCGTTTCCCAAACATGAAAGTACCAGGAGCTCGGACCAGTGCACTCGTTGAGTCTGTTGATATCTACCCGACTTTGATAGAGTTGGCCAGTATCGATCCACCGCATGTGTTAGAAGGTGCGTCATTGCTCCCGCTAATTGAAGAGCCTCAGCGGCCCTGGAAGGAGGCGGTTTTTGCTCAGTACCCTCGCTACGTTAAAAGACAGCTGCTCATGGGTGAAACCGTTCGCACTCAGCACTACCGATATACGGCATGGGTTGGAAACGATACCGGGGAAACCGTCGCGCAAGAACTTTATGATCATACGAATGATAAAATCGAAGCTAAAAATGTCGCAAAGAATAGCGAATACCGGGTTGAATTAGATCGGCATGAGCAACTGCGTAAGCTAGGTTGGCGGCATATTCGTGAAAAATTGGATGAGATGATTTCACAGGACTCTATTTAATAACAAACCTACTATAAATTTTAAAAACTCAACAGGATACTGACATGAAAAAGACTCTACTTGGAATTGCTTGTTTTTTGGCGTTACCATCCAGCATTTGCCATGCGGAGGATGCAATTGGCTGGCCAACTTTCGATTTGAATAAAGACAGTGCGCTTACCCTTACAGAGTTTGGTAACTACCTGTCAAACGTATATGTGGAGCTTGATACCAATCTGGACGGACGATGGACTAGGTCAGAATTCGTTACGCGTCCAAGCTACATGCGACGAATTAATCCAGATTTCCTGAGATCTAAATTTAAGCGCTGGGACAAAGATAGTGATGGATTTTTAACACTCGCAGAAGCTGAGAAAATGATTAAAAATAACTTTAGATGGCTTGATAAAAATAAGAGCAAGACCATCACTGTTGAAGAGATGCCCAAGAAATTTTAAGCTTACTGCTTTTCTAGGAGGATAGTGTTATCGCTTTGAAGCGATAATAACGAAAGTTTAAGTACTGGAGGTTCAAAATGTTAATAAAAAAAGCTAACGCACTTGCCATAATGTGCCTGGTTCTTGCTGCTTGCAGTAACGATAACTCTGGGGTAGCCGAGAGTAAGAGTTGGAGTCTTCTTCAGACCATCAGTTTTACCGCTGACAGCGCAAGTATAACTATCGGTAATTCGCGGACTATAGCAGCGAGTACTGGTGAGGGGTCGGGTACGATCACTTATACCAGTAGTGACACTAGCATTGCTAGCGTTTCAGCAGAAGCTTTGGTTTCCGCTAATGCTTTAGGGAACGTGATTATTACCGCGACAAAGGCAGCAGATAGCATTTATTCGGAGGCATCAGCAACCATAAGCATTACAGTTGACCCATTGAAAGAACAGACGATTAGTTTTCCTAATCCCTCCTTCTCAATGGAGATTGATACGGCCCAAACAGTCGTCGCCAGTGGCGGCGATGGTACTGGCGTAATTAGTTACACCAGTAGTGACGAAAATGTATTGACAGTTTCGCCTGAGGGGTTAGTCACCGCAATTGCTCTTGGCAGTGCGCAGATTAATGCAGTCATGGCCGCTGACAGTGAATACCAAGAGGCTTCAGCGAGCGCGACAGTGACGGTAGTGGAGGGGTCGGTCGCACTTGATCCTCCCGTTATCACTCTGCGCTCATCCGGTAATTCTCGGGCAATAATTGCTTGGAGCGCGATTGGTAATGCAGCTGGCTATAACCTATATATCGCTCAAGAAAGTATCGACAGCGCCGACAACTACGCATCACTGATTGGCGGTGACCTTATTTTGAATGCCACATCACCCTATAGTTTAACGGGCTTGGGTAATGGTGAGACTTACTATGTAGCAGTCACAGCTTTAGCAGGTACTGAAGAGAGTGATCTGAGTAATGAGCTCACCGTTGTGCCGAAAAACCCATTAAATGACACTGGGCTATTGGGTAGTGGCAATGCTGCCTCTGGTACCAATGCCACCTGTACAGCAGCGATTAATAACGCCGGCCATGTTCCACAAGATTGCGACCAGGGCCGTGATGCTGATCTCACTATCACCAAAGTTGGTGCAGGCGTGGCAGGGTTTGATTTTACAAAGCTTGGAAACGACGGTTCAACTCTTACCGTTCAGGACGGAACCTGGGCAGTAAGTGGCAGTGAAGCGGCTGGAACCCGTTGGTCCTGTGTAAGGGACAATGTCACAGGGTTAGTTTGGGAGATGAAAACCGAGGCAGACGCTGGTATCCATGCAACTAACGCAAAGGTTAAATGGGATGATCGTAATGTCCTGGCTGAGACAAGTAATACGGAAGCCCTTTGTGGCATCCAAACCTGGCGTGTTCCAACGGTTGTAGAATTGGCAACAATCGTCAATGCCAACCGCATAAATCCAGCACTTGATACCAATCGATTTCCCAATGGTGCGGGGTCCCACTGGGCTTCGGTTCCTGTCGCAGGCGATGCTGCTAACGGCTGGGTGGTTAACTTTTTTGCCGGTATTCCCATTTTGAAAGTTAAGTCAGGTCCTATGGCTCAGAGATTGGTGTCAGGTGAACATCAAGCGAACGATACCTCAGATGATCGTTACACGGTTGTAGATGGGACTGTAACAGACGATGTGACAGGTTTGATGTGGAAGCAGTGCCCGGAGGGACTTGAAGGCAGTGACTGCAGTATCGGGGCGGCAGGCCTTCTAATTTGGGGCGGCTCAATGAAGCGGGCTAGAGATTCTGACTTTGCTGGTTACACTGATTGGCGGTTGCCTAACATGAAAGAGCTTTTGTCAATTGTTGCCTTTGATCAATCGAGTCCGGCGATAAACACAACGGTATTTCCGGGCACCACTGAAATTTTTTGGAGCTCTACGCCCAAATATGTAACAACCGGAAGCCAATCATACGTAGTCGATTTTGCCAAAGGTGTGCATTTGCCCAAGACTCGCTCATCGCAAAAAGGTGCTCAGAGACTGGTTCGGGATGCGGAGTAAAATCTGCAGCTCTCAAGAGGTTGTTAGTTTTAAGATCTAACGAGCTAAAAATAGAATAATTTATTATATGCGCAATATAGATAGTTAGTTTTAAGAACTAAAAATATGCAGCGATAATGGGAGAAGAGTAATGAAGTATAAGATTTCAATGTGGCGCCGGTCGATATTAGCGGCGAATGTTTCTTTGATGGCACTAAGCGCTTCAGTGGCGTTCGCTCAAGAAGAAGCAACTGAAGAAACTCGCGCCGATAGCGCGATTGAAGAAGTGTTTGTGTACGGAATTCGTCAAAGTCTTGAGTCAGCGCTGGCGGCCAAGCGAGCACGGTTAAACTTAACGGAAATTATTAACGCTGACGATATCGGCAAGCTTCCTGATGAAAACGTTGCGGAAGTACTTGAGAATATAGCGGGTGTTCAAATTACCCGCGAGAAAGGTATTGGTGAGACTGTTTCTATTAGAGGTAGCGACCAAAATCGGATTGAGATAAACGGAAGAGGTACTACACCAGATGGCGATGGTCGAGGAGGCGTAAGTCTTTCTGATCTTCCTGCTGCCTTAGTGCGGTCTCTTGAAGTGATTAAAGTGCCAACTGCCGATATGGTCGAGGGATCTCTTGGCGGCACAATTAATGTCAAGACCTATCGTGGTTTAAAATTGAGAAAGCCACTTAAAAAGATTCGGTTGAAATCTGAGTATGCCGAAAAAGCAGATGCTTGGAATGAGAACTTTTCAGCGACATTTGGCAATAAGTTTGAGCGAGAAGGTGGTGACATTGGTGTGATATTAACGGTATCACATCTTGATAAGGATGTTCGTCAGGATTCATTACGTATTACTCAGGCCGCACGCGGTGCCAGTAGTAGTCAGGTTGATTTTAATGGAGATGGGCTTGGTGACCCTTACTATTACCCTGGATATAATGAAACAACATTTCAGATGGAAAGCAGAAAACGGTCAGTAATCGAAGGATCTTTGGAATGGCAAGCATCAGACAGCCTAAAATTGTTTGTCGAGGGTATGTATGCAGATGCGCTGAGAAATAGTGCCGGTCAAAAAGCAAAAATAAGCATGAATGGCTCGACCAATGAAATTCAGGGGCTTCCTGCTGCTACTTTTGGAACGACCGAAGTGGCGGGTACTGAGGTTGGTATTTTTACCTCAGGTGCTGTCGGCGGGACGCCGCCAGATGGAAGTAGCCCTTTTTTGAGAACTCAAAGTGAAGCGATTATTAGAGACACTCAAACATATCAATTTGCTCTTGGTGGAGAATGGGGTAACGACGAACTGGAAGTTAATTTTGAAGTCAGTGGTTCAGGATCAGATACAGAGAAGCCCTATGTGGTGGCCTCTTTTGGCTACAGGGATCCAGCGCATGCTGGCTTCTTGGACAATAGTGGAGCCTTGCGGATTCCGCTGCAGTACGATGCTCTTAATGGTGTCTCAGCCTATGGGCCCGCAGATGGTGCACAGAGTTACTCTGTAACTGATGGTGTTATCACGCAATATGATCTTTCCACGCTTATAGATCCTGATTATTACTCTTTGTATATTGTTAAAGACCAGCAATTGGGGTTCAGCAATGATTTACTGGTAGAGAAAGTCGATTTTGACTGGGTCATGGATGGCGATTTTTGGACAGATCTATCATTTGGTTTGCGCGCTAGCCAACGATCAAATGAGCGCAATAAAACATCGGAAGCAACACCCTTTAATACCGGATTGAGCGCTCAAGATTTCATTGCAGCTTTCCCAGGGTTCATGGTTGCCTCGCCAGGCGACTTTTTTAGTTTTAATAGTGGTGGTTCATATTTCGATAACTTTTTGACTCCCGATGGTAATATTGTAATGGATCAGAGAGAGGCCATAAGGGAATTCGTATCTCTTAATGTTAATGGTGTAGTAGATCCAGCGAGCTTTTTTAGAGTGGAGGAAGATACCTATGCTGCCTACCTTAAGGGCGATTTTAACGGTATTGTAAGCGGTGGTCTAATGGGTGGTGTTGAATACTCGGGCAATATCGGAGTTAGAGGCGTAAATACCGATCAATCTGCGGCTGGTTCGGTTCAGGGAGAGGATATTAGCGTCAAGCAAAACTATACTCATTGGTTGCCAAGCTTAAGTCTTGTGTTTAAGCCTGTTGACGAGGTGCAGGTCAGGCTTGGTTATGCCAAGATCTTGAGACGGCCAAACTTTGGTCAGCTATCACCGACTATGTATTTCCCGCTCGACAAAACTACCCCGGTCGTGACAGGTAATCCGGAGCTACAGCCGACTACGGCAAATCAATTTGATGTGGCGCTAGAGTATTACTTTAGAAAAGGCAGTGCTCTGACCTTGGGTTACTTCTCAAAGCATTTTGATGAGGTCATTGGCAAGGAAACATTCCCCGCAAGCGCCTGCAACACGAATGCTGAACAAGCCCCAGGAGATTTGTTTTGTGATAATTTTAATGGTGTCCCTGGAGTCTTAGTTCCCCAGACCAAATTTGTTAACTTGCCTGGTGGTAATATTAATGGAGTAGAGCTTGGTTTTCAGCATAATTTCAAGAGTCTGCCGCAGCCTTTTGATGGTTTAGGTCTTATCGCAAATTATGCGTATCAGGATGGCAGCAGAGATGCATTCATTGTCAAAGCAGGGGCTTTAGCTGGCTCGGTTAGCTTCACTGGATTACCCTTAAACTTCATCAATCTTTCCAAAGATTCGTACAACGCGACTATTTACTTTGAAAAACCGCGATATCGATTCAGTGGCCGCCTTCGTTATACCTATCGCAGTGACTTCTTGGTGTCAGAAGCAAGTTTTCTGACAGGCCAGCTGCCTCTGTATAAAAAAGGAACAGGCCAGCTAAATGCCTCCATGAGCTATCGTCTTAATAACAAGATTACGGTGAATTTCCAAGGCAGTAACCTGACTAATGAGCAAGTTGTTCAGCCAGCATTTTTCTCTGAAGGACCCACTGCAATGACGCGTGATTCAGGCCGCCGCTTTAGTGTCGGGGTAGCAATATCACTTTGAAAGTAAGATCCATAGGCTTTACAAAAAAAGTAGCTATTTTGCTAGCGCTGATTGTGTTTGGTGGTGTAATGCCAAATGCAGTCGCGCAGAGTAACTATTTTGTAAGCTCATCTTCAGGGGATGATAAAAATAACGGCCTAACTATCAGTAATCCTTGGGCCAGTGTGTCCCGGGTTAGCCAAGAGGTTTTACGGCCTGGTGACACAGTCTATTTTAAATCGGGCGATCGGTTTACAGGTCAACTCGTCATTGATGAGTCGGGCACGGCGTTAGCGCCTATTCATTTTAGTGCTTACGGTAAAGGTGATCTCCCGGTAATTGATGGAGCAGAAATGCCCGGTGGAGCACCGCTCGCCTCTGTTCTGATTGTCGATCAAGACCATCTCGAGCTGAGTAAATTAAATATAAAGAATTTTCGCAAAAAGAAACGTAATGGTGTGGTTGATACGGATGCCTATGGAGTTCTTGTCAAAAATACCGGCAAACGCAATTTGCGTGGTTACAACTTTCACGACCTAGTGGTTGAGGATATTTTCCCAATTCAGGCGAGGAAGTCTTTCAACAAAACATCGGTGACAGGCATTCGTTTTGAAACGGACCCGGCAAAGTCGAAAAAACGCGCATATAACACTGGCGATATTTATATTCACAATAATTTCCTCCGTCACACTGCACGTTTTGGTATCGCTTTGCGCCACGGCTCGTCAAACATCAAGGGCATAAGAGGAAGCGTATCTGATTATGATATCGATGTGCGCATTATCAATAATCGCTGCGAAGATACTGGTGGTACCTGTGTGTTGTTTAATGGTGTGTGGAATGGTCTATTGGAAAAAAATAGCTTTATTCGCTCAGGCGCTATGGTTGAACCCAACCTCTCGGTAAATCGTGGCAGTGGCGCATGGTTTTTCCGCAGTAAAAATATTGTTGCGCAGCACAATGTTGCCATAGGGTCTCGAGGGCACAATGACTCGGCCGGCATGCATGTCGATTTTGGCAATGAAAATGTGTTGGTGCAGTATAACTTTAGTTTTGACAATGAAGGCTACGGGACAGAAATCCTCGGCAAAAATAAAAATGTTATTTGGCGGTACAATATTAGTGTGCATGACGGCACCCGCCTCGTTGGTGTCGAGAGGCCCGAAGGTGGCAAGAGTAGTTTCCCAGGGAAAACCCTATTTGTCAGTGACTATTCAAAGCCCAAACGCATTCAGTCAAAAGATATCTACATCTACAACAACACCTATGTTATCGCCGCTAGTTCTGATCCGCTTGTAGAGCTGAACGGGAGGGACATGCACCTATGGAATAATCTTTTTGTGGTGGATGACGGAGGACGAATGGGTGCAAAAGTGACAGTGGGTTGGCAGGGCGGAAAGGTTCTGGATATGCAGGGTAATGTTTTCTCTGGAGATGTCTCCCCGAACTTTATCCGCCTTGACAGTAACCCTGTTATAGCAGCGATTGCCTTTGACGGTCCACCAGACAAGCCTGAAACCTACGCCGTGGATTCGGCGCAGTTCGAAACTAATATAACTGGTGTTGCCATAAATCACCCGATATTTCGGGCTTCAGGGAAGGGGATTTTCAGCCATGTGGCTGCAGAGCCTGAGTTCGATATTTTTTATAATGCAATAGGTTCTGGTTTAGATGTTGTTGGAGCTGGCTACCGAAATAAGGATCTAGTATTACAGCCATGATTAATTTATTTTGCTTGCAGCAGACCCCGACGGTTCGTTTTTACCAACTTACTCGACATAAAGTGGTAGGTCTCATCCTACTGGTTTTGCTGGCTAATTCATCGCAGGCCTCAACGTCCCCCAATTTCATTCTAATTCTTGCCGACGATTTTGGTTGGAGCAGTATGTCCACGACAATGGATAACAAGAAGCCGGCGGCGAAGAGCGACTTCTACACCACACCTAACATTGATTCATTGGTGAACGGTGGGCTACGTTTTTCCAATGGTTACGCTGCGTCACCGGTTTGTTCTCCTACTCGGTATAGTATCCAGTTTGGCAAAACACCAGCGCGCCTGCATCGTACCCGTGGAATGGGGAAAAATAGGGTAGATCACAATCAGGTTGGTATTCCTCAAGTACTTAAGTCTATCGACAAAAATTATCGCGCAGCTCATATTGGCAAGTGGCACATCGATGAGGATCCTGCTCGTTATGGCTATGATGTGCACGATGGCATTTCAAAAAATAAAGAGGGCGGTTTTGTTAATGATCAAAGCCAGTGGAAGGGTTATGCCGAAGAGGATCCAAAACGGGTCGATTCATTGACTAAGCGTGCAATAGCATTTATGCGTGAGTCGACTGAAAATGAGCAACCATTTTTCTTGCAACTTTCTCACTATGCGGTGCACTCAAGTATTGTTTATAGCGAAGCATCTTTTGCTGACGTTGGATTGCGTAAAAAAGGCAAGTTACATAAGAATCAAGGTTATGCCGCCATGGTTCAAGATATGGATCTTTCTGTTGGTACCTTACTCGCTGCTTATCGGGAACTTGGCCTGGCAGATAACACTTACATCATATTTATCTCAGATAATGGCGGTATGCCAGTACTACCGCAGCAGCCGAATAAAGGAAAACCCTACAAAGCAGGTCTTAATGCACCGCTACTACGCGGGAAATGGGACTTGACCGAGGGTGGTATTCGAGTGCCGTTTGCTATTGTCGGGCCAGGGATTGAGCCAGGCGGGCAGAGTGATACGCCAGTTGTAACCTACGACCTGTTACCTACCTTGGCCGAGCTAGCGGGCTCGGTGGAAGGTTTACCCGCAGATTTAGACGGTGTGAGTCTGCGTCCTCTGCTGGATGATGGTGAGGTGGAAGTGAAGCGGTCCGATGAGGGTCTTGTATTTCACTACCCGCACTTTAACCGGGTGGGATTAAACGAGCCGCACTCGGCGATTCGTTTTGGGGAATTCAAGCTGATCCACTTTCCAGTGTCCGACCGCAATCTTCTGTTTAATGTGGTTCAAGATGCTGGTGAGAGGACTGATTTGTCTCAACAGATGCCAGGATTGGTTGTATTACTGAAAAATAAATTGGGGTCTTACCTTGAGCTCGTTGATGCCGAACGGCCGGAGAATACCGAAAGTTGGGTGCGCGCTGGGCAAGAAGGAAAAACGAGAACTCGTCTTTTCGAGCGTTATAACCAGTAGAGAACTCTTCGTAAGTATGGATCACAACGTATTAATAATTAGCACTAAAAATTTAATTAATGACTGGTAGCATATGAAAAAATCTATAATTCTATCTTCTCTATTTTCGGTATTATCCTGTTTCGTTGTAGGGCAGGAATCACTGCCCTACAAAAATTCTGATCTTGCGGAAGATGTTCGCGTTGATGATTTATTATCCAGAATGACGCTAGTCGAAAAAATTGGTCAGATGTCTCAGTATGTAGGGCCAGAGCACATTGCTCGTTCTGAAAAACATATGAGCCTTGAGGAAATGCAAGCTGGAGATGCCTATGGAATGTATCCTAATCTGCATTCTTCGCAAATTCCAAAGGTTATCAAAGAGGGTAAAGTTGGTTCGTTTTTGCATGTTGTAACGCCACAAGAGGCTAATCGTCTACAGCAATATGCTAGTCAAAGTCGTTTAGGAATACCTTTGATAATAGGTATCGACGCTATTCATGGCAATGGCTTAGTTAAAGGGGCAACTATTTATCCCTCTCCAATAGGGATGGCCAGTAGCTGGAATCTAGATTTAGTGAGACAGTCGAGTATTGAAACAGCACGCGAGGTTCGACTTAATGGCGCACACTGGGCGTTCTCCCCGAATATCGATATAGCAAGAGATCCGCGCTGGGGTCGGGTTGGTGAAACGTTCGGAGAAGACGATTTTTTGGTTGCCGAGATGGGTGTCGCTGTGATAACTGGTCTACAACAGGGCGATTTTTCAGGTGACAATAAGGTCCTCGCAACAGCCAAGCATTTTGTAGCCGGTGGTGATCCGGTCAATGGGCTAAATTTATCGCCTATGGACTTGTCACTCCGTTCGCTGCGTGAAGATCACTTTCCTCCATTTAAACGAGCCGTTGATGCTGGCGTGTTCACGTTTATGGCTGCACACAATGAAGTAAACGGCGTCCCCGCACATGCAAATCATTTTTTACTCACCGAGGTACTGCGTGATGAATGGGATTTTCAGGGATTTGTTGTTAGTGACTGGCTAGATGTTGAAAGGCTCCAAACTCTGCACCGTACGGCGCCAACCTTCAATGAAGCGGTATATCAAAGTATTAGTGCTGGAATTGATATGCATATGCATGGACCTAAGTTTTTGCAGCCACTGGTAAAGTTAGTCAAGGAAGGACGGATACCTGAATCCAGAATAGATGCTGCGGTAAGACCGATGCTCTTAGCTAAGTTTCGTCTGGGCCTGTTTGAGAAAACTCAGGTTGATCCTCGAGCGGCTGAGAACATAATGTTCAACGAGGAGCATAAGCAGACGGCTCTGGATCTTGCGAGACAGAGCATTGTGTTGCTTAAAAATGCTAATGATATATTGCCTTTACCTGCGGGCAAGCGAATTTTTATAACTGGTCCTAACGCCGACAATCATTCGATTATGGGTGATTGGGTACTGAAGCAGCCTAAGAAAAACATTACTACTGTTGTCGAGGGTTTCAGGGAGGTCGCAAAGGGTGCTACTCAGATTGATTATTTTGATTTAGGCGGCAGTGTGAAGCGGATTGAGCGCGATCAGATCGCGGGCGCAGCGGTAAGAGCTAAGTCTGCCGACGTAGCGATCGTGGTGGTAGGTAGTAATCCTCTGAGATATGACAGGAAAGGTAAAACCTCGGGTGAAAATGTTGCGCGAAGCTCTATCGGACTATTTGGTCAGCAGTTAGACCTAGTGAAAGCTATTCATGCATCAGGTACACCAACCATTGTTGTGCTGGTGAATGGCAGACCGTTGGCAGAGCCCTGGATCGTTGAGAATGTGGCGGCATTGATCGAAGCATGGGAGCCCGGCGCTCAAGGTGGCAAGGCGCTCGCTGAAATTGTCTTTGGTGACGTTAATCCTAGTGGTAAATTACCTATCACCGTTCCTTACAGTGCGGGTCATTTACAGTCGATTTATAACCACAAGCCCAGTGCGTTGATCCGACGGTATGCAGACGCCCCGACTAAAAATTTGCATGAATTCGGTGACGGTTTAAGCTATTCCGATTTTGAATACGGTCAAGCTAGGTTATCGCGGTCTACCATTGGTAAAGATGGTTCGACGACGCTGTCGGTTACCGTACTTAACAAAGGTAAGCGCGCTGGTGATGAAGTAGTCCAGCTTTACATTCGGGATGACTATTCGCTGGTGACAAGGCCTGTAAAAGAGCTTAAAGGATTCACGCGTGTATCTCTTGAACCTCGCGAAAAGCGAAAAATTTACTTCGAGATTACTCCGGATATGCTTGCTTACTATGATATTAATATGAGTTGGCAGGTAGAGGCTGGGGACTTCACTATTTTGGTGGGTGGATCTTCCCGTGATCGCGATCTCGAATTAGTCAAACTCACTGTTCAGTCAGATTAGCAGTCAATCAATAAATTTAAATTGACTACGCCGCACTGAAAGCTCAAAACTTTGTGTATGAGAAGCATTAATAAGGAATTAGTTATGCGAACATTTGTCTTTATCAATAAAAACTGGGTCAGGATCTCCATTTTTCTGTTAGCCGTTGCCAGCATTATTCCATCGACGCTAGCGGCTACAGGTTCGCCTGAAAAAAAACCGATGAATATCATTTATATACTCACTGATGATCAGCGATATGATGAATTGGGTTTTATGAATCCCGTACTAGATACACCCAATATGGACGAACTTGCGAAAAAAGGCATTCACTTCAAAAATAGCTTTGTCACCACTGCATTGTGTTCCCCGAGTCGAGCGTCCATTTTGACCGGTCAGTATATGCACAGTCATGGTGTAGTTGATAACAACAAGCCTGCCAAGGAGGGTACAGTTTATTTTCCCAGTTATTTGCAGCAAGCGGGCTACCAGACTGCGTTTTTCGGAAAATGGCATATGGGCGGACATCATGATGACCCGCAACCCGGCTTTGATCATTGGCTAAGTTTTGCAGGACAGGGCGATTATTATCCAGTACGAAAGCGCGATGGAGGATTTAGTCGATTCAACATCAACGGTAAGCATGTTAAGCAGAAGGGCTATATTACAGATGAGCTCACGGACTATACCCTCCAGTGGCTCGCAGACGAGCGTAATGCTGACCAACCGTTTTTCGTTTATCTGTCACACAAGGCTGTGCATGCCAATTTTGACCCCGCGGAACGACATCGGGAGCAATACAGCGATGCCAACATCGAGGTACCCGATAGCCAGGCTGACACAGCGGAAAATTATGATGGTAAACCCATGTGGGTCAAAAACCAGCGCAATAGTTGGCACGGCGTTGACTTTCCCTATCACAGTGAGCTGGACGTGCAGGAATACAAGCGACAATACCACCGAGCACTTTCAGCCGTTGATGATAGTTTGGGTCGCATCAATGCCTGGCTGAAAGCCAATAACCTTGATGAGAATACCGCCGTAATTCTCATGGGTGATAACGGATTCATGTTTGGTGAGCATGGGTTGATCGATAAGCGTAATGCCTATGAGGAGTCTATGCGGGTGCCTCTCGTGGCCTATATTCCAGGTGCTAAGCAAAACCATGTCGTAGAGGAAATGGCAGCGAATATCGACATTGCACCAACTATTCTTGATATTGCGGGTATTAAAGAGAAGCCAGCGCAATTCGCGGGTGCGAGTCTACTGCAATTGGCTAAGGGTGAGATCGTCGATGACTGGCGCGATAGCTTACTTTATGAATATTATTGGGAATTCAATTTTCCTAGTACGCCAACAACGTTTGCGATTCGTTCAGACACTTTTAAGCTAATTCAATATCACGGAATCTGGGATACGGACGAACTTTATGATATCGAAAATGATCCCCAGGAAATGGTTAACTTGATTGCAGATTCGCGCTATTTAAATGTCAAACTGAAATTACGCAAAGCTTTGTACAAGCGTCTGGCAGACGGTGGAGAGTATTCTGTTCCCTACACTAAGAAATTTAGCACTGGAGCAGTTTTTCGCCAAGGCGATCGCACAAAAGCGGCCGAATTCCCCGATGCTTGGTTACGTAAAGGGGATGAAAAGGATCTGACAAGATTTTTTATGCGTGAGAAGAGAGTGAGCAAAACCGGTAATAAGTAACTCGGTGTTTAGTCTTTTCAAATCCTTGAAATACTGGGATGGATCTCGTGGTTAATAGAAACAATTGCAAACCCGATAAGTAAGGTTGGAGTGAGGGCAGAAGACACTTGGCTTCTGCTCTCATTACTGTAATCACTAAATCTGAGCGGTCATAGTCGATTTAAGATTGTTGCAGTTGATTGCGGTGATAGTACGAAAAATAGAGGCAGTATCCATAGCAAAGTATACAGACTAAAAATGCAGGCTTAAGGCCTGCTATATCGGCAAGACTTCCTGCGATCATCGTAATGATGGCACCTCCACATATAGACATACACAGAAGCGCAGAGATTTTTGGCGATGAAGCGTCGGTGCCACGGAGTGTAGTGCTGAATATAAGGGGGAAATGAGCCGAGTTAAAAAACCCGACCGAAATCAACGCAATTGCAGACAGAGGACCGGTGAAAATAATCGCACTAGCAACTAAAAAGATTGCCATTGCGGAGGCTAGCATCAATATTTTTTCGGGACTGAACCATTTTAATGCCGCCACTCCCGCAAAGCGCCCGAGCATTGCTAGCCCCCAGTATACAGCAACAAGAGCAGATGCATCAGAGGCCTCTATAGCGAGCACATCCTCCCTGCGCATATAGTTAATTAGTAGGCTGCCTATAGTCACCTCGGCGCCTACATAGAAAAAAATAGCACCCATACCAAGATAAACTTTTCGTTTTTTTAAAAGTGAAAGATAAGAACTAATCACGGTCTTATCTGCAGTCTGGGTTTTCTTAGATGATTGTAGGTTCAGTTGTGGTAGAGCTCTTATAATAAGAGCCAAGATACCAACAAGACTGCCGAGTACGAGTGCAAAAGAGATCGTAGCTCGAGTACTATCCTGGTGGTAAGTTGCCTTTTCTCCCAAGGGCAATAAGTTAATTTGATCGGTTGATAATGTATCTATACTTAATAGAGAGACCGAGGCTATAACGGGCGCTATGGTTGTGCCAAGAGAATTAAAAGCCTGCGAAAGCATAAGTCTTCGCGGGGCTGTTATTGGATTACCAAGGCTAAGTATCATAGGATTAGCCGTTACCTGCAGCACAGCTATGCCACTAGCTGTAACAAATATACCGCCTAAAAAAGCGGGGTAGAACTGCAGCATGACTGAGGGGGCTAGCGAAAGAACACCCAGAGCTGTGAGTGCAATACCAATAAAAAGACTCTGTCGGTATCCATAACCTTGAACAAATTTACCCGCCGGGATAGGAACAAAAAGGTAGGCAAGGAAAAAGCTAAATTGAATTAACAGTGCTGATGTATAGGATAAATCGAACATCGATTTTATACGTGGGATGAGCATATCCACTGAGGTGGAGGTAAAGCCCCAGCAAAAGAAAATCCCAGGCACCAAAATCCAAATTAACCCGTTATTACGTAGGCCGGATATGTAGCGCTGGAGATCTGCGATCATCTTTTTAGAATTCTCTGATTAATACGATTTAAAAAATTACATCCAATGTCGTAACGGCAGCGTGCTCAGGAAAAACGGTTCAATCTAAGGTTTGTAGATAACGCTATTTAGTGTTATCTCATTTCAAATAGCAAGCTCGACTTCTCTAACAGTATCTGACCTAAAATCGTCCACATTTGATTGGGTTTGTACTGTTATTTGTGAAGATTTATTATTTATATCCATTTTCAGCTTTCCTATTTAGTGTCACTTCGTTAGAATGCGCGCGTGGCGCATGATGAGGTTCACGATTGTGTTTAAGGTGAGGCTCTAACGTCCTTTTTACGAGACAGTTAAAGGGCTTTAAGGCGCGGTCCCTAGGGGATGCAATTTTTAAAAGTGTTACCAGAAGCTTGTCTTCTGCGGGAATAGCTCAGTTGGTAGAGCGGTACCTTGCCAAGGTACAGGTCGCCGGTTCGAACCCGGTTTCCCGCTCCAAATTAAAAACGCAGAACTTCGATTCTGCGTTTTTTTTGTTCTAAACAAAGTCAGTCTAAGACTAAGCCGATCCTAATTAGAAAATTCCCATAGCTAAACCTGCGGCCATACATAGTCCAAATTCTTCGCACTGTTGTTGGTAGTCTTCTTGAAACCCACCAACTAAGATTAATGGTTCACAAATTTTACGAAGGGGATAGCCCTTAACGATTCGATCTATTTCTCGCACTGCCCCCGTTCCGTCGTTTCCAGAGCTGACAAAAATACCATAGGGTAAGTTGATTTGGTGAGGTTCAGCAGGATAAAACGTACGGTCAAAAAAATCCTTGAGTGCACCACTCATATACCCAAAGTTTTCTGGAGTTCCAAAAATAATAGCATCAGCCCAGAGCAGGTCATCTAAATCAGCGTCAAATGCTCTCAAAAATCTTGTTTTGACATCGTCTTCCTGGCTACATCCTCTATGCACAGCTTCAGCCATACTCGCCGTACCACCACTTTGACTGTGGTAAATGATTAGTAAGTTTTTCATTGTAATCTAAAAATCCTTCCGTAGCTTTACTGCTTAACATACTACAATTATTAGTAGCACCGCTGTGCATGACTTTAGCAGGGTAAATGATGACTGGATACAAGGAGTTCTATGATTTATTTGAGCGCTATTATTTAGTACGGGGATATTTTCCGTAGCGCTTTATCCAGTATTACCCAGCATGCAATTCTATTCAGTGTGGCCTAGCATTATTTCCCAGAGCTGGATTGCGATTGAATACTCGTCGCTGTGAATCAAGCGTCATATTAAGTCTACGTTGCGTTCCTATCTGCTGCTTGTTTGTGAAAACGTTTAGGGTGTTTATTTCGCCCACCGAGTCTTGAGCCATCAATTACCTGATTATTTAACCTGTGGGGCTTCGTAGCGTCGAATAGAGCAAAGTTCTCCTTTATAGCAAGCTTATCGGTACTATTTCTATCTGAAAGTTGATAAACGTGCTTAATTTTAAAGTCAGTATGCCCCAGAGCCTCATCATGTGGTTTAATTACAACGTAGTCACTCCTGCCTTCAGTGGCGGGGTTCTACTAACTAGGTGACAAATAATGAGCATAATGAATAACTCAAACAACGATACTGTGTTGACGTTTGGTATTGACCGAGGCTCCTGTATCTCCAGTGATGCGCCAATTGTCTGGTTTGACTGGTTAGACCATGCCTGAAATTAAAGCTCAGTCTGGGACACAAATCTATCTAAGGCTGCTTCGCTATGTTGCTCGGTATTGGGCGCCCTTTTTACTCGCAGTAGTGGGGTTGCTCATTCACACGGGCGCTGAAATCGCTTTTATTGATTTACTGGGTTATATCACTGACACAGTAGGTGCCATCACAGGTTCCGCCGTGCAAGCTAGTTCTCTACCAAAGGTAGGGATAACGGCCGGACTAGCCCAGCAAATATTTGGGGATAATTGGGTCGGTGAGAGTTGGCTGGTTATACCTTTGTTTTTAATAATGATTAGTGCTGTCAGAGGCTTTGGTTACCTCATTGGTACCTATTTTTTGGCGTATGTCGCAAACCATCTGGTCCATGGGCTACGGATAGATGTATTTAATCGTTACCTTTTATTGCCGTTTAAGTTTTTTGATCAATCGATGTCTGGACATTTGGTGTCGGTGGTTACCTACAATATTCAGCAAGTGACAGATGCGGGAACCAAAGCGCTTAAGACCATTATTCAGCACGGAAGCATGGTGCTAGGGCTAATGGCGTATCTACTTTATTTAAACTGGATACTAACGCTGTTTTTTATCGCGGTAATCCCGTTTATTGGTTTAATCGTGGTTAAGGTAAGCAAGCGTTTTAGGCTCATTAGTAGGAAAATACAGACTGCTATGGGTGATGTAACTCATGTCGCTCAAGAAGGAGTTCAGGGTTATCAAGAGGTACGAATGTTCGGCGCTGTAGGTGCCGAGCGGGATCGGATGGAGTTAACCAGCCATAATAATCGACGGCAAAATATGAAAATGGCATTTACCGGTGCCTTAAGTAATCCATTGATTATTCTCATCGTCTCATTTGCTTTTGCCGGTATAACTGGATTTATGCTCAATCCAATCATTCTTAATACCATGACCACGGGAAGTTTTATTACCTTTATTGTTGCTTCAGGAGTGCTCATCAAGCCTATTCGTCAGTTAGCGGAGGTCAATAGTGACATTCAGCGCGGTATTGCTGCCTCTGAATCAATTTTCGGTATTATTGATACGCCGGCTGAGGTAGATGAAGGTCGCTATGAGACAGAGGTGGTGTCTGGTCAATTTGAGTTCTCAAATATCAACTTTACGTATGAGGGTACTAAGAAAGAAGTACTTAAGGGTATTAGCTTTTCTGTGAGTCCAGGCCAAACTATCGCTTTGGTAGGATCCTCTGGTAGTGGTAAAACATCATTGGTGAGTTTGATCCCGCGATTTTATAATCATGAAGAAGGGAAAATACTGCTTGATGGCACGGATGTTAACGATTTCTCATTGGCTAATCTACGTAGCCATATTGCTATAGTGAGCCAAAACGTCACGCTCTTTAACGACACGATCTTCAATAACATTGCTTATGGTGAACTTCAGGGAAAACCTGAAGAGGCTGTGTATGCTGCAGCGGAAGTTGCCAACGCTAGTGGGTTCATTAAAGAATTGCCCGAGGGCTATAATACGCACATCGGTGATGATGGTATTATGTTGTCCGGTGGTCAACGACAGCGTTTAGCGATTGCTAGAGCCGTCCTTAAAAACGCGCCGATTCTAATTTTAGACGAGGCAACCTCAGCTTTAGATACTGATTCAGAGCGTCATATTCAAGCCGCGTTAGAGCATTTGATGAAAGGACGTACGAGTTTTGTGATTGCTCATCGACTTAGTACCGTTGAAAAAGCTGATTTAATTTTGGTTCTTGAAAAGGGACAAATTATTGAGCAAGGCACACATAAGGAACTGATTGGTGCTAAGGGCCGTTACGCTAAACTCTATCGAAATCAGTTTGACGAACCGCAGGTAGATTAGGTTTGTCAGCTGAAACGTTTTGGGTAAGAGCCTGGTACACAAAAAAGACGTGGTTGTTGCTGCTAGCGCCCATTGCGTGGCTGTTTAGCGGCCTGAGTTCTCTGCGCAGGCATTACCTCCAAACTGTCTATCAGGGTACTCCCTTTAGTGCTCCCGTTGTGGTGATAGGCAATATTTCGGTGGGGGGTAGTGGTAAGACACCATTGATTATTGCTTTGGTGAGAGAGCTCAAAGAAAAGGGGTATTCTGTTGGGGTTGTCAGCCGCGGTTACGGCGGTAAAGCTATCCGCTATCCGCTCATTGTCTCTAAAAATACGCCGGCTTCTGAAAGTGGTGATGAGCCTTTACTGATTGTAAAGTCGTGTGGTTGCCCGGTCGTGGTCGACCCCAAGAGAGAAAACGCAGTTCGTACCTTGCTCGAGCGGTTTTCCTGTGATCTTGTTCTTAGTGATGATGGCTTGCAACATTACCAGATGCACCGTGACGTTGAGGTTGCAGTGATTGATGCGTCTCGGGGGTTGGGTAATAAACTCACACTACCGGCTGGGCCCTTGCGTGAGCCTCTAAAACGTCTTCAAGAGGTGGATTTTATTGTGCACAACGGTGTAGAGCATATTAACGCTGACTCAGGCAATGCAAAAAATACCTGTTTCGTTAAACTTGAACCAGTTGGACTACGGAAATTCGGGGCAGAGGAATTAATTAGCGCTGCTCAGTGGGTCGATTCAATGTCGGTACATGCAGTGGCCGGTATTGGCCACCCTGAAAGGTTTGCTTCTACGCTTAAGGAAATGGGCTTTGAACCGGACCTTCATGCTAAAAACGATCATGAGGCTCTTTCTATCGGTGATCTTAGGTTCAAGGATCAGCGCCCGATAATTATTACCGAAAAGGATGCAGTGAAATATAATGACGTTGTTCCAGAAAACCTTTGGGTACTTGAGGTCCGAATGCGTTTAAGTGATCAGCTTGTTGATAATGTTCTAGCATGCGCAGGGCTTCCTGTGACGAATCTTTAACTTACCCATATAATAGGGCAGTTGTTCTAATTTAACCGGTGATAGCTATGTCGTTTGTGGTAATTATTCCAGCTCGTTACGCCTCTTCGCGGCTTCCCGGCAAGCCCTTGAAAGATATTGCGGGCATGCCGATGATACAGAGGGTTTGGCAGCAAGCAGTTAAGAGTAGCGCATCAAGAGTGGTTGTTGCCACTGATGATTCACGGATACAGTCAGTTGCAGAGCAGTTTGGTGCAGAGGTCTGTATGACGCGACAAGATCACGTCTCTGGAACCGATCGTTTACAAGAGGTAGCCAGTGCTCTTCAGCTCGATGATAGTCAGTTAGTGGTTAATGTTCAGGGTGATGAACCTATGATTCCGCCGGTTGTTATCAATCAGGTCGCCAACAACCTAGCAGACAACTTAGCTGCAGGCGTAGCGACGCTTTGCGAGCCCATTTATAGCGTTGAGGACTTCCATAATCCAAATGTCGTAAAAGTGGTTACCACTGCAGCGGGTCTAGCGAGTTATTTTAGCCGAGCGCCTATTCCTTGGCCACGGAGTGATGTGGTATCCGTTGGGGACTCACCGCGTCGTCATATTGGTATTTATGCCTACCGTGTTTGCCAGCTGAATGCGTTCGTAAACTGGCCAGTAGCGCCGACAGAAGCAGCCGAATCCCTTGAGCAATTGCGGTTTTTGTGGAATAACGTGTCGATTCATGTGGCAGACGCTGTTGCTGATGTTCCTGGTGGTATCGATACAGAAGAAGATTTGAAAGCAGTGACATTACTGTTCTAGAGTCCAATTTATTTAAATTAAAGCTGAAAAATTATGGTCAAAATGTCGGTGCTGTTTGTTTGTTTGGGTAATATTTGTCGATCACCAACGGCGCACGCCGTGTTCCAGGCAATGGTTGATGAAGCTGGATTGACGGACACAATTCACGTGGATGGTGCAGGAACGGGAGATTGGCATCTTGGTCATGCGCCCGATGCTCGTTCTGCAGCTACGGCGGCAGCGAAGGGTTATGACATGTCAGGATTGCGGTCACGACTAGTGACAACAGAGGATTTCTCTGATTTTGATTATATTATTGCAATGGATGCGGATAATTTGAGTAACCTTAGAAAAATGCGTCCGGCTAATACTGATGTAAAGTTAGAGCTGCTATTAGATTACTCTCGCAAACCGGAGTATGACTCTGTGAGTGAAGTGCCAGATCCATATTACGGCGGGGAGGGCGGGTTTCCCAGAGTCTTGGATCTAATCGAGGATGCCGCGGCTACGCTGTTAACGCATGTGAAAAGCGAGATAGCAATGCCTTCAGCACTTCAAGGTTAGCGGTCTCTATGAATCTTACAATAGAAACCAATAAGTGTCTTCAGGACTATAATAGCTTGGCATTACCTGCGGTGGCTGCCTATTTCTGCTGTGTATCTAATGATGGGCAGATGCAAGATGCACTGACTTTTGCTCAGTCAAAAAGTTTAGACGTGATACCACTGGGTGCGGGCAGCAATGTGGTACTGGCATCAGACATTGAAGGTTTGGTTATTTACATAGATCTCAGAGGGGTTGAGGTCCATGAGCCCACTGATCACTCAGAACGTCATGTTGATGTTACGTTTCAGGCCGGTGAAGACTGGCATGAGATGGTGTTATATAGCCTGGCACAGGGTTGGTATGGACTAGAAAATCTATCGCTTATTCCGGGTAATATGGGGGCCGCTGCAATACAGAATATTGGTGCCTATGGTGTGGAACTGAGTGATATTTTGGTGTCTTTAAATATTATTGATATAGATTCGGGAAAATTAGTAACCTTAAGTGCAGGAGAATGTAACTTCTCTTATCGAAATAGTATTTTTAAACAATCATTGAAAGATAAATGCATTATTACTGACATAACATTGCGATTGTCCACTCACCCGGTTATTAATCTTGAATATCCGGCTCTAAAGCATTATTTTCACGATAAGTTAGTGGCACCAACTGCGCAGATGGTCAGCGAGGCTGTGTCTAAGATTCGGCGATCAAAGCTTCCGGATCCGAAGGAATTACCTAACGTAGGCAGTTTTTTTAAGAATCCGGTGATATCGGCCAGTCTCTTTACTAAAATTGAGCGCAAGTTCGATAATAGTAACGTCAAGGTTCCAGCTTATCCTCAGTCAAATGGTGCAATAAAGGTGCCAGCTGGGTGGTTGGTTGAGCAGTGTCAGTTTAAGGGTATTCGACATGGTTCCGCAGGGGTTCATGCACATCAGGCGTTAGTGCTAGTCAACTACAATGATCCGACGATTCAAGACAGCGCGAGAGATATTTTAGAGTTAGCAGCCGAGATACAGAAGGTCGTTTTGGCTGAATTTAGTGTCGATTTAGAAATTGAGCCGCGGATCTATGGATCTATTTAATAAACAGATTATTCCCTTATCACTGGGGGAGGGACGTTTCAGTGAGATCGTTTTTTGGCCGAGCTGGTTGGGGCAGGCTGCTGCAGATCAGTTATTAGATACAGCCATTACCAAAACGCCATGGCGAAAAGATGTGATTAACATCATGGGTAAACAAATCCCAATTCCACGACTACAAAACTGGTTTGGTGATCCTAATACTAGTTATACCTACTCCAGAATTCGGCTACAAGCATTAGCCTTTCCGGATTGGATGGAACAGCTTCGTACTGCTGTAGAGAGAGAAACAGGTAATTCGTTTAATCGTGCGCTAGTTAATTACTACAGAGACGGAAACGACAGCGTTGACTGGCATGCGGATGATGAGGCTTCGTTGGGTTTTGAGCCCCTGATCGCCAGTGTAAGTGTTGGTGCTGAGCGGATATTCCAGCTTCGACACAATGTCTCTAAAGAAAAAGTTAAAATTAACCTACCCCACGGCTCTTTATTGTTGATGGGGGCAGGTGTCCAAGAAAATTGGCAGCATAGCGTAGCAAAGGTGAAGCAACTTGATGAGCCCAGAGTTAACTTTACCTTCAGGTACATGGCATCAAATAATTAGTACACAGGTATTGGAGTAGATATTGGAATTATCTCAATTTGGGCATAAGTTCGCTGGTTCGACAGGTATCGTCGAGTTGATGGACGATTTAGGTAGCGCGTTAAATGAAAATCCTGAGATGATTTTTATGGGCGGGGGTAATCCCGGTCGAATACCTGAGGTTGAGGTGGTGTTCAAGCGTCGATTGGAATCAGTTCTTCAAGATCCTGCTCAACTGCATAGCCTTATGGGGATCTACCAATCGCCGCAAGGGGATAAACAGTTTCTCACCGATATTGCCGCCTTATTAAATAAACAATTCGGATGGACGCTTTCTGAAAGAAATATCGCTGTCTCAAATGGCAGTCAACCAGCCTTCTTTATTCTTTACAATATGCTGGCAGGAAAAATGATGGACGGTAGTCATCGCTCTGTGCATTTGCCGTTAGCACCCGAATATATCGGCTACACTGATATTGGTTTAACGGATCGTTTTTTTACAGCCACTCGTCCTGAAATTGAATTGCTGGATGATCATTTATTTAAGTACCACGTTGACTTTTCGAAGCTTAAAGTCGATCAAGATACTGCGGCGCTTTGCGTATCTAGACCGACTAATCCGACGGGGAATGTCCTCACAGATGGCGAGGTAGAGCATCTTGATGAAATAGCCAGAGAATCTGGTATTCCATTGATTATCGATAGTGCCTATGGGCTTCCTTTTCCGGGAATATTGTTCACAGAGGCTAGGCCTCATTGGAATGAAAATACTGTTTTGGTGCTGAGTCTTTCAAAGCTGGGGCTGCCAGGAGTGCGCACCGGGATTGTTGTCGGTAGCGAAGAGCTAATTTCAGCGTTTACTAACGCCAACACAGTGGTTAGTTTGGCTTGTGGTAACTTTGGTCCAACCATTGCCAGAGAGTTGGTGAAGAGTGGTGAAATACTATCTCTCGGGCGCGATCTAATTAAACCGTTCTATCAAGATAGAGCCACGCAGGCTGTGGAGTGGTTTAGGCAAGCTCTTGGTAGCGTTCCCTATAGAATACATAAGCCGGAAGGGGCTATCTTTTTGTGGCTCTGGTTTGAGGGGCTACCTATTAGCAGCCAAACGCTATATGAACGTTTAAAAGAGCGAGGCGTACTCATTGTACCTGGCCATAATTTCTTCCCTGGTATGGATAGCGATTGGCGACACCAGCAAGAGTGTATCCGCGTATCTTATGCGCAAGATGCTGGGTCTGTTAGAAATGGCATAAACGTGATTGCACAAGAGGTATTGAAAGCGTTCACGGAGTAAACCCTTAAATCGCCATATATTTTTTAGTAGCGCAGGCTTATGCTCAATCAACCGTCATTTGATTTTAAGTGGCCAAATACTCGCTGTAAAGCGTCCGGTGCGCCCATGGTGCCATCGCCTGATATAGGTCTGTCACCTCGGTCAAAGTCTGCTAGCGTCTCCAGACCATCGCGAATATTCTCCGGTACCGGTGCCCCCATTACCCCTTCTTTTTCGGTGGCAAATAAGGGTGCTGATCGCGCCCAATTCAGTTGGGCGAAATAGCCACCACCGGCTTCAAACAAAGCTGCCTCGGCCTTGCAATCTTGGTGAGCAAGCCATACTGCCATGGCAGATACCTTATCTGGTGATAAGCGTTTCATTATTGCCTCTGGAGCGCTAGGGACCGGTTTTTTCCCGGCGGCTATGCGGCTTTCATTAATTGAATTGGCAAAATCTTCTGTCATACGAGTGCCTGCTTGGGGTATAAGCACGTTGCATTTAATATCGAGCTTGAGCTTTTTTGCCTCAAATTGTAGTGAGTGGGAAAGACCTATAACACCCGCTTTGCTGGCGGCATAGGCGGCGACACCGGCACCGTACATAGCAGGGGACGCGGTCATAATACAGCGGCCATACTGTTGTTGGACAAACACCGGCCAGACAGCTTTCATTACTGAAAACACACCCGTCAAGTTGATGTTTAAAGTTCGTTGCCAGGATTCAAGGGTTAATTCAGACCATACTTCTGGGGTCAATATGCCTGCGTTATTAATCACGATATCAAGACGACCATATGTATTTATTGCATCGGCGACAATAAGCCCGCCTTGTTCGACAGAATCGTAGTTGGCCACGGCTTCGCCGCCGCTAGCTTTAATAAGAGCAACCACTTCGTCAGCTACTTGGCCCCTAGCGCCGCCGCTGCCGTCGTAAGTAGTACCTAAGTCGTTGACGATTATCTTGGCACCGCGCTCGGCCAGAAGAAGAGCATGTTCGCGACCTAATCCACGGCCAGCACCGGTTACAAGGGCTACCTGACCGGTAAAATCTAATATCTCACTTGATTGCCTAGTACTCATGAGGGGTCTCTTATTTTTTGTCAATTCTAATTTGACGTACTTTAACAGTGCGAATGAATTTGTACTATATCAGTACAAATTATCTTCTACATTTGATAAAGACTAGCGTCTATAGTCTCTGGGAGAGCATCCTCTAGATTGGATTATGGAGATGCGTAGGTCTATAGACTTTAATCAACAACACGGAGTCGGGCACTTGAGGTTGCCTATGCGGGCTACCGAAAATGCCCAGGTCGAGTAAGCATGAGCAGTCTAACTGCTTGCAATACGTATGCTTTGGTGAGGTTGTTAGTTGCTTGAGCCTATTGAAAAGCGGCTCTGTAGCGATTAGCCTCACTCCGAAGAATAGCGTCCGCATCAAGCGAGGCTATTGAAATATCTTTTCGTTGTGGGATATCTCCGGCCAATTGCAGCCCGATATAGCGCATTGCGCAAACCCTAAGAAACGATGTGAAGTTGTTTATATCATGCCCAACTTCCAGAGACTCATCATAAAGGCGATTGAGCATTTCAGGTATTGTCAAAGCGTCTCTTAGAGCAATCTCCTCAAGCACAATCCAAAAATGATGTTCAAGTCTAATACTTGTTACCATTCCCTGAATTCGCACGGACCGGCTAGAGGTTTCCATAGCTCCGTATTTGCGTTTATAAATAGTTTGCACATAGAATCCTCGTCTCCCTAGCGTAGCCTCTGATTCATTAGCTTTGGCCACCTAATATTAGCCAGCTACGCTTGTATCGAAACATAAGTCGATAAGTGAAAACATAATGCAAAAGAGCTATATACTCTATTGAATAGTTAGTTACGACGTAATACGAGGGGTTTTCAGGTATCTTCTTCCTAAGTTCGCAGTGGTGCAGAGTACTCATCTAACAGTGTTAGTAATCTCACATATTGTTGATCACTTAATTGAACAAGTTGTTGCTCAAACACACCCACACCCGCGTCAAAGGCTTCCCCGAGCGCTACAGCCTGGTCATTAGGCTGAGCTGAATGTACTGGCGATTCGGTAACGCCGCCGATAATCTCTTTATCACTCATGTTTCTATCCTCCTTAAATACTTAGTAAAGCAGACACTTATCCCGTGCCTCGCATATAAACGACCGATTTCCGATCTGTTCGCACTCTACTAGGAGATTGTAGCTAAGTGGTAGTAATTGAATACTACTAGGCGGACGACTGTTTTATTTGCTTTAGGTCGTCTCTCAGTAATCGTTTGCTAGAGCTGCACCAACTGACCTATAAAAGAGGTGTTTGGTTGACAATCTGGATCTAGTTAATTTATCGCGCTGTGGTTTCTTTTCTTTTACTAACTTACCTCTGGCATGGCGTATAGTGCGTGCCATGATTACTGCGCAAACTATTCTAGAGTCTACCTTTGGTTATCCATCGTTCCGTACTCCGCAAAAAGACATTATTGATACCATTGTCGACGGCGCAGACGCGTTAGTGTTAATGCCGACTGGAGGAGGGAAGTCGTTGTGCTATCAGATACCGGCTTTGGTTCGTAACGGCTGCGGTATTGTTGTATCACCATTGATTGCGCTTATGCAGGATCAAGTTGATGCGCTGCGCCAACTTGGGGTAAAAGCAAGTTATCTAAACTCTACTTTGTCGGCGGAAGAGGCCCATCAAACAGAGCAAGAACTATTAGCGGGCCGTCTTGATTTGCTCTATATCGCGCCGGAGCGGCTTAAGCAAGATCGTATGCTCAATTTACTCAAGCGATCATCAATATCCCTATTTGCTATTGATGAAGCCCACTGCGTGTCGCAATGGGGGCATGATTTCAGGGCTGACTATCTACAGTTAGGCATTCTTCATGAGCAGTTTCCAGACATTCCTCGCATAGCGCTAACAGCGACGGCAGATACGCGGACTCGAAACGAGATTATCTTTCGTTTAAATCTTGATGGTGCTCGTCAATTTGTATCTGGATTTGATCGACCTAATATTGCCTATTCCATTGAGTTAAAGCATAACGCTAAGCAGCAATTGCAGCAGTTTTTGACAGAACAACATGCCAATGACGCGGGTATTATTTATTGTCTATCGCGCAAGAAAACTGAAGACATCGCATTTTGGTTGCAAGGCCAAGGTTTTAACGCATTACCCTATCATGCTGGGTTGGATGCAAGAACGCGTGCCACCCATCAGTCGCGATTTCTGCGCGAAGAAAGTGTGATCATTGTAGCTACCGTTGCTTTTGGTATGGGGATTGATAAGCCAGATGTCCGCTTTGTAGCCCACTTAGATCTACCCAAAACGGTAGAGTCATATTATCAAGAAACAGGTCGTGCTGGACGTGATGGGTTACCCGCCAACGCCTGGATGATATATGGCTTACAAGATGTTATAAAATTACGACAAATGATGGAGAGTTCTGAAGGTAGCGAAGAACACAAGCGGGCTGAGCAACACCGGCTAAACGCCATGCTGGGATTATGCGAGATAACAACTTGCCGAAGGCAAGCACTATTGGACTACTTCGATGATCAACTAGCTCAGCCATGTGGCAACTGTGACACCTGTTTGAAACCTGTGCCTGTTTGGGACGGGACACAAGCCGCGCGGATGGCATTGAGCGCTTGTTATCGTACCGAGCAGCGATTTGGGGTTAACTATTTAATCGATGTGCTTAGAGGTGCTGACGTTGATAAAATCAAACACAATAACCATCATCAATTACCCACTTATGGCGTCGGTAGTGAACTAGACAATAATCAATGGCGCTCGGTATTTAGACAATTAGTGGCTAGGGGGTATTTGAGTGTCGATTTAGAACGGTTTGGGGCACTGCGCCTAGAAGAAAAGTGCAGGCCACTTTTACGCGGTGAGGAGTCCATTGAACTGCGCAAAGATATTAAGCAGCAAGCCGCTAAACGCACCACAAAATCACAGTTACCGGTTGATATAGACGTTGCTCTTTGGGAGGCCCTGCGCAATTGTCGTAGGGAGCTAGCTGATGAGCAAGGCGTGCCACCCTATGTCATATTTCACGACAGTACATTACAAGAGATGTGCGCAAGGGTGCCTCAAAGCTTGCCAGAATTTGCCCAGTTAAGTGGTGTTGGTGAACGTAAACTAGATAAGTATGGCGCAGTATTTTTGAGTGCTATTAACAACCATCTGGCCGCTTAACTTTGGCTGATACCGCAGGGCATCTGGGTGCTGAGAGCTAATTAGTTGTTTCCTTTATTGCGTCTTCAAGTGTTGAGAGCAGCAGGTTGATCTTATCCAGTGATTCTGTAAATTCATTCTCAGCGATAGAGTCAGCCACTATTCCGCCACCTCCCCAGCAGTGCATGATCTTCTCGGAAGCGACTATAGTGCGAATGGCGATATTCAGGTCCATGTGATTATTGGCACTGAGGTATCCAATACTGCCGCAGTAAACAGATCGCCTGAGTGGTTCGAGCTCTTCGATAATTTCCATAGCTCTCTTTTTGGGTGTGCCCGTAATCGAACCCCCAGGAAAGCAGTCACGAAGTAGCTTCAGTGGAGAGCTTTCTTCAGCAAGTTCACCTGTTACGGTACTGACTAGATGGTGGACGTTAGGAAAGCTTTCTAATGCGAATAATAGTGGTGTTTTTACCGTCCCAGCAGCACAGTTTTTGCTAATGTCATTACGGAGCAGGTCAACAATCATTACATTTTCTGCCCGATCTTTTTGGCTATTACGCAGTATGTCCGCATTTTCCTCGTCTTTTTGGGCAGACTTGCCTCTTGGCATGGTGCCTTTGATAGGTTTAGTTTCGACCAATAATCTAGCGCTAGCCTTTTGCGGTGATATTTTTAAAAACCGTTCAGGGGACATTGATAATAATGCCTGACCAGGCCAGCGCCAAAATGCGGAATAGGGTGACGCAGTGGCAGTGCGCAAGCGCTTGTAAGCAGTCCATTCGTCACCCTCATACGGCGCAGAAAAGTGTTGAGTGAAATTAGTTTGGTAGCAGTCCCCACTATTGATATACTTTTTTATGCCAGCAATGGCCTTGAGATACTCATTTTTACTGGTCGTTGCAGTAAATGGTTGAGTGAGTCTAAAATTAGTTTTGTGAGTATTTATGCCAATATTAGACTTACACAACCTATCAAGAACATCACGCTTTAGCGTATCAGGACAGCTCTCATGGAAGACCGCTTCAGCACTCTGACGATCATGATAGACCGTCAGTGCCCACAAAAACCGACCGATACGCATATCAGGCAGATCGACTAGGGTTTCGGCTTTATTAGGGATATCTATAAGACGTCTGCCTAAATCATAGCCAAAGAAACCCATAAGTCCGCCCGTAAATGGAAGGCTCTCATAGCGATTGTCGATCGGCAATAATGGATTCAGTGCATCTTGGGCGATTTGAAAGGGATCATCATCGGAAATACGTATTTCCTGACCCTCAGTAATTGTTGAGTGACTCCCTCGAGTTTCAATAATTAGGTCGGCAGCACTGGATATAATGTCAACATTACCTTGCTGACTTGCAGGCTTTCCGCTATCCAGCCATATGGCCTCGGGCATATCGCTGATTCTTTCGAACAATACAGAGCAGTCCGCGAAGTAGGGTACTGCATGGCGAGTAATTAACATCACTACTTAAAAGCCCTTTTAAAGTGTCATGCCTGATGGATGGATACATGCGATGCTCGTTACTCTATGGATTTAAAGGTCTACGCGCAATCATCATTTGACACCTTTGTACGATTGATTCATCTTGTCAGCCTTATTAAAAAAGGTTTAATACAATGATTGTTATTCGTATAGCTAATGCGCAGCAAGATGCGTCCATGTTAACCCATCACAACTGTGCAATGGCGTTGGAAACTGAGAATAAGGTATTAGATCCAAAAGTTGCGCAGCTAGGGGTCTATGGTCTCTTTGATCGCCCCCAGTTTGGGTTCTATTTGGTGGCAGAGGTAAATGGTGAGCCCGCTGCTAGTCTGATGGTTACCTACGAATGGTCTGATTGGCGTAATGGATTGTTTTGGTGGATTCAATCTGTCTACGTAAAACAGGATTACCGACGATGCGGGCTCTATAGGGCTATGTATGCCGAACTAAAACGAATGTCTGCAGAGCAGCCAACGCCCGTTTGCGGATTTCGATTGTATGCTGAAACAGACAATACTAACGCTCACACGACTTACCGAGAATGTGGAATGCATGTATGCGAGTATCTGATGTTCGAGGAGAGTACAGCTCAAGCTGGATAGAGCCGACTTATTAGCGCGGGAACAGCATTTTCAACACGTAGTATTCGAGAGCCAAGGTGAACTGGGTCAAAGCCTACTTGAACCAGTTTTTCGATTTCAAAGGGTATAAACCCGCCCTCAGGGCCAATAGCTAAGGTGCTTGCCGCCTGGCAGTCTATTGGGCAGCGTTGCTCACTCATAGGGTGCGCTACTATAGCTGTGGAATTGCCTACAATACTAGGCAGCTCATCTTCTACAAAAGGTTTGAACAGTTTATGTAAATGCACACTCGGAAGTAGAGTGTCTCTAGATTGCTCCAAACCCAAAATCAATTGCTCATTTATAGCCTCAGAGGTCAACAACGGTGATTGCCAAAAGCTCTTTTCTACTCGGTTTGAATTAACAAGGTGAAGCTGTTTTATCCCCATTGCGGCAATTGTTTGCAAGATGCGTCTCAGCATTTTGGGTCTTGGTAGTGCTAACACAATGGTCAGTGGTATAGGGCTTGGCGCTTTAGCAGTAAGCGCTATTTCTAGCGTTGCACTGGTATTATTCAGACATGTGATTGTCCCCAGCCCTATATCGCCATTTATCTCTCCGACACGCAAGATGTCTCCCTTTGTGAGTCGCTGAACCTGAATGATATGCTCAAGCTGCCGGCCGACGATGGTGGCTACATTGTTCTGGATAGTTTCTGACTGGAGGAGGAGTAGATTCATGCCGTAATTGTAATCGATATAAACGATGACAGAAAATTATGTTTCTAGCACTCTATGCTGCTTCATGCGCATAAAACCGAGTAGTCGTTGTCTGCTATTGCATAGATAACCTTGGCGAATGACAATAAAATCTAATACAGTCTTTGCGCGTCAGTAAAAGATGGTGTCAAAAAGACTGTTTTTGCTCGCACACTAAATCTTAAAACAAAGCAGGGGATAATCGTGACCAATAAAATTCCAAGAAATAAAGAAAATGACTATTCAGAAACTATGGCGCAGCAGCGCCGTGATTTTGCTAGTAAAATAACCTCTTCCTCACTGGACAATATAGGTCATTATTCGATTGATCCTGCAGTCACGGCCGGAAATATAGAGAATTTTATTGGTGTTGCGCAAGTACCCCTAGGTCTTATTGGCCCATTGCTGGTCAATGGTGAACATGCGCAAGGTGACTTTTATGTGCCCATGGCAACCAGCGAGGGAACTCTGGTAGCTAGTTACAATCGAGGGGCTAGTTTATTGCGGGCAGCCGGCGGAATAACAGTCTCTGTGGTTGACGATGCAATGCAGCGTGCGCCAGTATTTATGTTTGAGAATGCCCGGCAAGCCAGAGATTTTGGTGTTTGGATTGAGGCGAATTTTGATAAGATCGCGGAGCAAGCGGAAACGACAACATCATCTGGCAAGCTCCGTAATATTCAACAATTTGCCGCAGCGCGAATGCGCTACCTACGTTTCAATTACACAACGGGTGATGCCGCGGGACAAAATATGGTCGGCAAAGCGACCTTTGTGGCCTGTGAGTGGATTATGGCCAATTATCCGGGTATCCAGCGCTATATGTTGTCAGGTGCCATGGATACTGATAAAAAGCATTCACACCTCAATACTCTGCATACCCGAGGTAAACGGGTTATTGCCGAAGTGACCATTCCCAGCGCTTTGCTTGAAAAAGTGATGGGTGTTAGCGCTGAGGTGTTGTTTAAGGCCCGTGCTGTGAGTCAGGTTGGTGGATTGCTTGCAGGTTCCATAAATACGGGCGCTCACTCGGCTAATGGTATTACTGCTACGTTTATTGCCACCGGCCAGGATGTCGCCAATGTAGCGGAATCCTCAGCGGCTATTGTCTATGCAGACCTCGACAGCGAAGGTAATTATTACCTGTCAATCACCATCCCATCGTTGATTGTGGCCACTTATGGTGGCGGTACAGGTCTTCCTACACAGCAAGAATGTCTGAAAATGATGGGTTGCGCTGGCGCCGGTAAGGTAAACAAGCTAGCCGAAATTATCGGTGCTACCGTTATGGCAGGGGAGATATCATTGATGAGTGCGGTTCTGGCGGGTGACTGGGTCACTAGTCATGACGCTTTGGGGCGCAATCGCTAAATTAAAGTCCCTGCGCATTATAGTAATTCTGTCTGACTTCACTATAATGCGTTGCCCTGGGCTCGTAGTTCAATGGATAGAATAGGGACCTCCTAAGTCTTAGATGCAGGTTCGATTCCTGCCGAGCCCACCAACGATTTCCAGTATTCACCTACATTGCAGGCCGCCCTAGTTGCTTCGATCGATTATTGGGGCAAGGCGGTACTTCCCTCGGCAAAAACCGTGACGACATAGCTATGGAATGGCTCTGCATACGCTATGTGGTAATCCTTCCAAAATTTCGCATATCCGGCTTTAGTTTGAATCTCATTTCGGTAGTAGGCATCTGAACCCAGCCATAATTGAGAGGGTATAGAGTTATCTAAGTTCTGATAATACAAGTACTCCCAGCCATTGAGTTCCATCAGAGTGTAATGATTACACCGCGCTAATACTGAGGAGGGCAGGGGGTCCTTGCCCACTTGGCATTGCTCAACCAGATTACTCAATTCCGGGTTCTGGATCATCATTGTCCCAGGCGCTTGTGCCAGCATTAGCGCATTGTAGTGCGCTTGGCTCCGCAGCAATCGATTGCTGTCCGAGACCTGAATTGCAAGATAGGCGAGGGAGATAATGATCGCTATACCACCTATAAATTCGCCAATGTGCGCTAGCCCTTGAAGCGTCATTTTATTTAGCATTTTTTTAAGTCTCATGTTGGTTAGATCAATTTAGTCATTGATTAAGCATAAGCGAATAGCCATTACATTAATACACGTGGCTTTTTAATATGTGTATGGAGTTGGGCAAGGTAGGTTTTGATAAAAAGGTCTTGCAATGACTTGCGGCTGATCATTTAATGACTACTGGTCAATTAGTTACAGTGTGGAGTATCGAAATGAATGCGCCTCAAACGATCCTTTTAGACGCATACCTCAAAAATGCAATGCTGGTATTCTTAATACGTTTAGCCATGCTGCGGGCATTTACCGTTATCCGAAGGGAATTCCGGTGGCTAAACTGGCTGGGTTTTCGCCTCCCTATGGTGATGTGTCTGAGAAAAACATTGAGAGAAAAGTTAAAAAATGAATACTGAATTAAGACGCGCGCGGACTCAGGATCAAAAATACTTTCGTCGTAAGGAAATATTGGAAGCGGCAGAGCGGCTTTTGGATGAAGTGGGTTATGAGGCTTTTTCGATGGCGAATTTGGCTAAATTAGCCGGCGTCGTGAAAGGAACTCTTTATCTTTATTTTAAAACCCGCGAAGAAGTACTTCTGACGCTTTATAACCAAAGCTTGGAGCGGTGGAGCCATGTGTTTCTTGACAGATTGAATGATGCGATGAGTGATCGGGACTACGTATTAGCCCTTTATCAAACTGCAGTGGCGGATCGCAGTTTTATTCCTCTACTCACTAGGTTAGAGCATGTCATTGAGCACAATGTCTCGATTGATAGTTTAATTGAGTCTAAGCGGCACTTTATCGATCGAGTGGATTGCATTGCTAAGGCCAGCGCGCCTGTTTTGAGTCTTAATGATCCTAAGGCATCAGAAGTAGTCAATGTTATGGGTGTTCTGTTAATTGGTGCTACACGCGCCGATCAGGGGCCGTCTCTAGAGGGTGAAGATATTCCCAGAGATGTGCAGGCACTTTTAAAGAGTTTCTCATCAGAAGCTATATTCATAAAAAACGCCTGTCGCATCATTGCTGGCATTCGTGCGGACATTGGTTAGGCAGGTAAAAGAATGATTACCTCCTTGTGGGTGAAGCGTGGTCAGGATTAATTCGTTAGGTATTTTTGAATCTCGCTGAGACTCAAAAAGGTATGCCTGTAATTTGAGTTATTCATGGGTTTGATTGAATAATTGAAAAAATAGGGAATAGAATGATGACAGCAGATCAAATTTTTAGCGTATGTACTGCGATTGCCATGGTCGGTTGGGTAGGGCTAGTACTTGCCCCACGATGGACCGTAACGCGTGATTGGATTGCTCCAGTTATCGCGCCTTTGCTCATTGCCGTGTTCTACGGCTGGCTAATGACAAATAACAGTCCGCCTAGTGGTGGTGGGTTTGGGTCATTACAAGCAGTCACCATATTATTCTCTAATCCGAATCTGCTATTGGCGGGGTGGATACATTATTTAGCCTTTGATCTGTTTGTTGGCGCATGGGAAGTTCGAGATGCGCAACGTCAAGGTATTCATCATTTACTGGTTATCCCCTGTTTATTAGTCACACTTATGGCCGGGCCAGCAGGGCTTGCTTTGTATTGGTTACTTCGAGTGCTCGTGGGGTTTGTGAAGCAGAGACAGCTCAACGAGGGGCAAGATAGTTTATGAATAACCCGCAATCATCTCTCGCGTATCTCCGATGGCCAACAATAGTTGAGCTTAAATCAACTCAGATTTTTTGGTACCGCGCTGCTTTATTTAATTTTGCACTGATGGTGTTCTGTTTGGTTGTAGGGCTTTTTGATGACAGGACATTGAACGGCATATCGGTATGGAGTAAGCCAGTCAAATTTGGCCTATCCATAGGCGTGTATTTTTTAACCTTAACATGGTTCGCCACATTCTTAGATTCCAAGACATTGAGAAGTACGAGTGGTAAATGGCTGGTCGGAATACCATTGATCACGGGTATAACGGAGGTAGTGTACATCGCCATAATGGCAAGCTTGGGTGAAGCCTCTCATTTCAACCTGTCCTCTAATTTTACAAGTATTATGTACAGCATCATGGGTATTGGTGCGGCCTCTATGGTTTTAGTTTTACCTTGGATGGCTTATCTCATTGCAAAGCAAAACCCTATGTCAAACCCTTTAATTTTGGCCATTGTTATTGGCCTTTGCCTTACCTGTCTACTTGGTGGAGGTTTTGGAAATTATCTCAGTAGTAATGGTGGGCACTGGGTAAACGCTGCGCCAACGGATGCTAACGGTGTTTGGCTCTTTAACTGGGCCATGGATGGTGGTGACCTGCGTGTCGCGCACTTTTTTGGAATGCATGCAATGCACGCTTTTCCTATTTTTGTAGTGTTGCTGCCGCAACATTGGAGCCCAAGATTTAAGTTAAAAATACTTATTGTTTTCATTGTGGCGTATGTCTTGTTTAGTGCCCATACGTTTTTTCAAGCAGTTAATGGACAACCATTTTTGATAGGGTAAATGACGCAGGTAGACGAAGATATTAGTGTTGTTTGTTTCTTATAGATGAGACCATAAAAAAACCTTGGATGATTAATCATCCAAGGTTTTTGATTACTTAGCTGATTGCTGATTCAGCTATTGTCCCAATTGGTATAGAGGTTTTTAACCACAAAACTTCTAGGATTAACGCAACTATAAACTTCACTGGTGATGGCATTCGCTTTGTCAGCGACTTTGTAATAGTTGTAAGCCATTTCAGCTCTGGCCATAAAAGTTTGGAAATACGATAAGCTTATAAAATCATAGTCAGGATCCCTTTGCCCTAAGTATGGAATAATGTAGTTTACGCCATAGCCTTTCATCCCAGCAGAAGCAATAAGTTCCGCTGCAGCTCGCTCTGCTACTTTCGCGTCATCCAATGTTTTACCTTCATTTAAAGAACAGTCAGCATACTGAACGGGTCTTTTAACATCCGCTTCCACAGTGGCATCCATTGCTGAAACAACTTTATGCTGAAAGGTAGCTAAGTTAGGTCCGCAGCTATGAGGTGCTTTTAGATTAGGATACTTCTCTTGAAAAACATTGACATAAGTCCCCCATTCTTTGTACATCTCTAGACCGTTAGGCCAGTGACCAACAATAACGTGAGTAAACGTGCCCATGCTATCACCAGCATGAATTGGCGTTAGCATGCTCTGGTTGTACTTAAGACCGTTTTGATTCGCAAAATCACCATATTTTTGCGAAAATTTCTCAACATCTTTGAATGTTTTACCTTTATTTAGCGTACAGAAATTGTATTCGGCTCGAAGTTCATCAACACCCTCGGCTTTCATAGTAGTTACGGGCTCTTCATGATCGTCTGCGATACTGGCACCGGTAATCATTAGCAGCAGTGGTAGTAGTATTAGTTTCTTTTGCATGGTCTTACTCCTTAGTAAATTAAAACTTAAAGTTGTAATGTTTGATCCATCGGCCTACTAAAAAAATAGAGGGCCTATAGATATCAATTAACGCGACTGATTACAGCTTGCTGCTCAACTAATGTTCCGTCTATGTAGAGGGTCGAGTCGACGACTGCCGAGTTACTTTCTCCCGAATCAACTGTCCACTTCATAGAGTTAACATAGCTATGGTGCTCTGGATGATAACCACCTTGGGTTATGTCTAGAGAGACAGCGACCATGTCTTTTGACACTTTTGATGCCGTAAATACGGGCTGAGTTCCTAATGCACAATAGTGTTTGACCACTAACTCCCCATCTTTATTGTCTGAGTAAGTAGTTAGCATTTCGACACCATCTTCAATGAGAGTCTCAGTGATCAAATTGCCACCTGAAACCAATTTGAAGTCTGAAGAAACGTCGATGACCACTCCGGTGAACTGGGTTAGTTTCCCTTCCCATTTACCGACCATCTTTGTCATCTCAGTAAATCCAGCACTATGCGCAGTTTCAGTGATTGCAACTTCACCTATTTTAGTGGAGCTATGCTCCTCATGATGTGCGGAAAACGCACTCAAAGACACGAGTGATGATGCCATCAGTAGAATGATTAGATTAGAGTTTTTCATAATATTACCTTTCGTTAAATTAAAGATTCAAGTTAGTAAGCAAAATGCTCACGGGTGATTACACAACTACAGTCAAAAAGCCTACTGACGAGCATAGCCCTTTTATACATGTTTTATAACTGTCCTTAATTTATTTTTAATAAGACAGAAGAAGCCTTTTCTCCAATAACAGTAACGATATAAAGATTTGAGTTATTTCGATCATTAATTTGCTTATATTGTTCTAGTCCTAAAACCTTATTTGCGAATACATTTGTCGTATTGCTATGCCCAACGACCAAAACAGATTTACCCTTGGTGTCGTGTTGAAAGGATGCTGAATACATGTCGCTTGAGTCGTATAAAAGTACCGGTAAATTTTTACTATCGGCTGTCGGTGTAGCCGTCAACTGCGTTCTCTTGTAATTTGTAGAATAAACAGCATCGAGCACTACCGTGGAAAAGGTCTCTTTCCAATTATTGGCTCTTCTTACTCCGTCATAATTTAACGCTGGGTTATCATCAGATTTGTCGATCCGTACTTTCTCAGCATGACGAATAAAATAATACGTAGTTACCTCCTCAGAATAGCAAGCTGAAGATGTAAAAAGGAATGTGCAAATTAGAGCTAGTATTTTCATCATTAATTGCATCATAGCTAAATAACCCATGCAGTCAAATTAGGGCTAGATTTAGATACGGAAAATTTCCCTTTAGCAATAGGCGATTAATCGGTAATCGAAAGTCTTTGGGGTGGGGGGTAGGCTGCTTTAATATGGCGAACTGAATATTTTATTAATTAATTCTTTTCAAACACAGGAAGAAGTCTAATGACAGACCTTGAAGAGTCTCAAAGGGTAACAATTGAAAGGCTCCAAAAAGAAATAGAAGACTGGAAAAAGAAATATTCTGATCAGATAAAAACTGATGAAGAATGGGAGCGTTATATAAAAAAGAGCAGGGAAGAAGGCGAAGAGCAGAGTAAGCAAAAAGTAATCTCTTGGACACTTGGGTTACTGTGGGCTCTGCTCGTAATTTACGAGCTACGTTATTGATTAAAACTCTAATAACCATAGCAAGCGTGGCCTAGAGTGGAATTAGCCGGGGGTTTCGTTATGCTACTTAATTTGTAAAGACGATTTGCTCAAGTAGGTCTGCAAGCTCCACCGGATGCGATCTCTGCGCATTATGGTCACTTTGAAGGATCTGGATTGGCCACCCTCTAGCTTTGGCATTCTTCCATGACGGATCAGTTCTCTCCCTGATCTCTCGTATTGTTCGATTGCTCACAAATGGTACATAGGTTGCAGGTAATTTTATTGCTTGATCATTATCAAAAGATACGGGTTCTGTCAGTGTGGCAAGTGACTGAGGGACATCATGAGGTGGATTAGAATTTTTTATCAGCCAAGGAAAGTAGACGATCCCATCCTTTATCTTGAGATCTCTGTCATCATGCCACAGATCTTTAAATGACATCCCATGATTCGGAACGGCCGCATCTAAAAACACTGCATGTTTAACTTTGTTGGGTATGCTGTTCATGACACCGGTAATGACTATGCCGCCATAGCTATGCCCCACCAAAATAATCTCATCGAGTTCATCATAGATAACGGTATTTACTACATCCATAATATGTGTGGTTAGATTAATTTTTGGGCTAGAAAGGTGGGCTCTCTCCCCCAAGCCGGTAAGCGTTATCCTGTGAACCTTATGGCCTCTTTCTGCAAGGATACTCTCCATAGTTCTCCAATCCCAGCCGCCTCCAGTCGCACCATGGACCAGGACAAAAGTTGCTGGAGATCGTTCGTTATGACCCGCACTTACTGGTATCGCAGGTAATGCGAGGATACAAATTAAAATAATAGATTTCAGAATGGTTAGTGTAGATGACAAAATATAGAACCTCATACAAATTAAAACTTAGACCTAATATCTTGCCATATATTTTAAGATAAAAAAGTATTTAAACTGGTGTTATAAAGTTCTCGATAATAACCTAGCTAGTAATCAGCGAGTACGTATCTCCAAACACGTCTAACGGAAAGAGTCTGTCTCAGGCAGGGATGTCATGATTTATACAGCGAATGGGTAGAGAGGGGCAGATCACTATTGATGGTTCCGTTGCTACCTTCCGTGATTATATTGCTGAAAAACAGAGTTGGATGGAAGTATTGCAGAACACGCTTTAGCCCGTAAACTCAAAGACAAGTCAGTAGTTGCCTATCAGAGGGGGCTATGATGGATAATCGCAGGCTAATGATGCAGAGGTTCGCTAACTATGCCTATCAAGCAGGCGAGAAGGTTGTTTAGTTGAGGACCTCGACCTATTGGTAACCTCGATCTATGCGCGCGTAAATGTGTCCTAAAAGTCCTTTTTATAAGCCTCAATAACTTCTCACCTCGTTCTAGCCCTGATTTGATTGGATGGACTATGCAGCTATAAAGTCTGGAAATGTACTTCTACAACAACCTTTACTGAGCATTAAAAAATCTCATTATTAGTGGCCATGTCTGATCCAGATCATAGCTATGGCCCAGTGTACTGCCCCGACAATCAAGAATTGGAGGGATAGCTCCCTCCCCGGCGCAGTCATTCCAACTCCGGCACTCCAGACTAGGCCCGACACCCAGCTCGATAACCTCCGGAGACATAGAGGTATCACAAAGAAGCGTATTCGCCCATTTTTCCGTAATTGCGCTAGCCCCAGTGTAGAAGTAAGCCTCACCGTTCGATGTAGTGGTGAAAGATTTATCGTTCCAGTTACCCGGTGGAACAGTGGTGTCGAGCATGCCTGTTATTAGAATAACTGGCAGACCATTAACCTTTTGTGGCTCAGACAGGTAACCCCGATGAGGAAGACCAATTATTGGAGCAACGGCGCGAAAAATATCTGCGGTTAGCTTATTCTGCCCTAACTCCCAAACAAACATGCCACCATTGGAACCCCCGGCGGCAAATATACGTTCACTGTCGATGCACAGATTTTGCTGTGCTTGGGCTACAAGACTCTTAACGAAGCTTACATCGTCGTCTAGGCAATGAGTCCAAGAGCAACTATTAGCGGCCACACTTTGACATGACGGATACCTATAGTCAGGCGTTATATTGGCATTACAAATTTTTTCAGAATCGTTTGACACTAACCCGTTAATTCCGTCTCCATCGAGGCCCGTTGTAGACCCACTGAAGGACCAAGAGGAAGAGAAAGATCCTAGCTCTTGAGAACCAAGGCCTAGCGGAGAGATCATTATATAGTTGTGTTTATTAAGTTGGTTTTGAACACTGGCATTGTTAAGAAATTCGTTTTGGTCTCCACCCCAGCCATGAAAACCAATTATAAGAGGGGATGTGACATTGTTTTTGTAGTTAGTAGGGACCTGAACTCGGATTTGTCGCTCAACTCCATCATGATCTATGGTCCTAGTCCCGGAACTCCAGCTCGTTTGAGGGCATCCACCGCTAGGGGGAGTTGAGATTAGAGTCTCTAAATGCGCCTCAATCTCCTCTGCAGTCTTTCTAGTAGCATTATCTGCAACGATACCAGTAATAAGCGTATCGCCCTGTAAACCAAATAGATGACGCAACGTAAGCAGGCCATCTGTAAGGGCATCTATTTTGCCATTACCGTCTATATCAGCTAGGTCGCCAAGGGTTTCAATACGGGATTCGATATCGACTGAGTTAGTATAAATAGCATCAGCACCTATAGTACCGGTCACTAGTGCACTGCCATACAAACCAAACATACTTCGAAGGACCAACAATCCATCGGTAAGAGCGTCAAATCGCCCGTTACCATCTATATCTAAATTTAACCCGGAGCTAACAGTAGAGGAAAGGAGTTGGTTAGGCTCAGATTCCGTTTCCCCGAGCGTAGAAAACGCAACGAGTAG